>PDWJ01000246.1_pt1 | contig 216034 bp, 219 predicted proteins | sample 1430881 | NCBI WGS metagenome assembly PDWJ01 (sample SAMN01162460, study PRJNA174530) | Oral metagenome, whole genome shotgun sequencing project. | biome: Marine environment; feature: Marine mammal; material: Swab sample of the gingival sulcus; isolation source: swab sample of gingival sulcus...
CATAACCGCCGCACGGGGGGCAGCGCCTTGCTGCCATGGCCACGTAAAATATACGGTTGTGCCTTGGAAGCAACCCAGAAATCAGATCAGAAAAGAACATGAAAAGGCAAATGCAATGCATGGTGTAGCTGGCGAGCGTGGATATTGATCCCACAATCCATAGTATAACATGGGGCTATCACACAGATTTCAGTGCCACTGGGAACACGCCTATCCCCGCCCCGGCAAATCATTGGCCCAGGCCGAGATCGTGCCCGCGCCCAGACAGATCACCATATCGCCGGGTTTGGCCTCGGCTTTGATCAGCTCAGACATGGCGTCCTGACTTTCCAGCGCAACCGCATGGCGGTGGCCGTGGCGGATCAGCCCGGCGACCAGATCATCGCGGCTGGCCCCTTCGATCGGGGCTTCTCCGGCGGCGAACACATCGGCAATGCCGACCAGATCGGCATCGTTGAAACAGGCGCAGAATTCTTCAAACAAATCATGCAGGCGCGAATAACGGTGCGGCTGATGCATGGCCAGCACCCGGCCTTTGGTCGCCTGACGTGCCGCTTTCAGCGCGGCGGCGATTTCAACCGGGTGGTGGGCGTAATCATCAATGATCGTCACCCCATTCAGCTGCCCCACCCGGGTAAAGCGCCGGTTCACGCCTTTGAACGCGGCCAGAGCATCGCGGATTTCGGCCCGTTTCATCCCCAGATGCCGCGCCACCGCCACCGCGGCCAGAGCATTAGAGACATTGTGATCGCCGGGCATCGGCAGCACGCAATCGCGGATCAGCTTGTCTTCGGCGTGCAGTTCGATGTCAAAATAGGCCGCGCCATCCTCATAGCGCAGATTCACCGCCCGCACATCGGCCTGCGCGTTAAAACCATAGGTCACAACCCGCCGGTCGGTGATGCGCCCGACCAGAGCCTGCACTTCGGGATGATCGGTGCAGCACACAGCCAGCCCGTAAAACGGGATGTTGGAGACGAAATCGTAAAAGCCCTCGCGCAGGGCGTCAAAGCTGCCCCAATGCTCCATATGCTCAGGGTCGATATTAGTGACAACGGCAATGGTGGCGGGCAGACGGTTGAAGGTGCCATCGGATTCGTCGGCCTCGACCACCATCCAGTCTCCGGCCCCCATCCGCGCATTCGAACCATAGGCATGGATCACCCCGCCATTGATCACGGTGGGGTCGATGCCGCCCTTGACCAGCAGCTCGGCCACCAAGGTGGTGGTGGTGGTTTTGCCATGGGTGCCGGCGACGGCAACATTGGATTTCAGGCGCATCAGCTCGGCCAGCATCTCGGCGCGGCGCACCACGGGCATGCCGCGGGCGCGGGCTTCGTCCAGCTCGGCATTGCCGGGTTTGATCGCGGATGAGATCACCACAACCTGCGCGTCTTTCAGGTTCTCCGCGCTCTGGCCTTCGAAAATCTTGGCCCCCAGCTGCTCCAGCCGGTCGGTGATCTTGCTGCGTTTCAGATCCGAGCCCTGCACCTGATAGCCATGGTTCAGCAGCACTTCGGCAATCCCCGACATGCCGATACCGCCAATGCCGACGAAATGGATCGCGCCGACATCAAGCGGCAATTTGGTTGCGACTGTGTTCATCTGTCTGTTCCTGTCTCTGCGTAATGTTCCACCATTTCGACCAGCCGATCGGTGGCGTCCGGGCGCCCGCAGGACAGGGCGGCGGCGGCCATCTGGCTGGCGGCGTCCGGGGCGGTGAGGATGCTCTCGATCTGTTGGCTGAGCGCCTCGGCATTCAGCTTGCTTTCCGGGATCAGCACCGCCGCATCAGCCCCGACCAGTGCGCGGGCATTGGCGGTTTGTTCATCGCGAATGGCGGCGGCAAGCGGCACCAGAATGGAGGGCCGCCCGATCACCGCAATATCGGCCACCGAGGACGCGCCCGAGCGGCTGATCACCAGCTGCGCCTCGCTCATCCGGCGCGGCACATCGTTGAAAAAGGGTTGCACCTCGGCGGTGATGCCGTGTTTGGCATAGTAGTCCTGCACCCGATTCAGGTCTTCGTCGCGGGCCTGATGCGAGATGCGCAGAAAGCCGCGCAGGGTTCGGGGCAGGCGGGCGATGGCTTCGGGCACGGTGTCGGACAAAATCCGCGCCCCTTGCGAGCCGCCAATCACCAGAATTGACATCGGGTAGTCTCCGGGCGCGATATAGCCCGAGCCGGCACGTTGCAACACCGCGCTGCGCACCGGGTTGCCGGTATAGGTGCTGGTGACACCTTCGGGCAGCTCGGTGGGCGAAGTGCCGCAGGCGATGGCATTGACCCGTTTGGCAAACAGCTGATTGACCCGGCCCAGAACGCCGTTTTGTTCGTGCAACAGACGCGGGCGGCGCAGCAACCACGCCGCCGCCATGGCCGGGATCGACGGATAGCCGCCAAAGCCGACCACAATCGCCGGTTTGTCGCGCCACATTTTAAAACTTGCACCGATCACCCCGGCCATGATGCGAAACGGCACCATCAGCTTGGCCACAGCCCCGCCCCGGGCGAAGGTGGCCGAAGCGATTTGTTCGACTTCGACCACATGCGGGAAGCCTCCGGTATAGCGTGCCCCGCGGGCATCGGTCGAAAGCTTGACCCGCCAGCCCTTGCGCAGCATGGCTTCGGCCAGCGCCTGCGCCGGGAACATATGCCCTCCGGTGCCGCCGGCGGCGATGATCAACAGAGGCGGCTTGGCGCTCATGCTCGGGTCCCTCGCTTGGTGAATTGGTCGATGATCTCGCCCTGTGGACGGGTACGGGTAAAGGCCAGCAGCATCCCCGCGGCAATCCCCACTGCCACCAGTGACGAACCGCCATAGCTGATAAAGGGCAGCGTCATGCCTTTGGCCGGCAACAGCCGCACCGCAACGCCCATATTGATCATCGCCTGCACGCCGAACATGCAGGCCAGACCGGTTCCGGCCAGCCGGATAAAGGTATCGCGTTCACGGATCAGCCGCAGCAGCGAGCGCACGGTGATGATCGTATAAAGCGCAATGATCAGCAGCACCAAAATCAGCCCGTATTCCTCGGCCGCCACGGCAACGATGAAATCGGTATGAGCATCGGGAAGCGACCATTTCACCTGACCTCCACCAACCCCGACGCCGAAAAATCCGCCTTCCTGAATGGCGTTGGTGGCATAGCCGATCTGGGTGTTCGGGTCGATATCGGTGGACAGAAAGCCATCAATGCGGCGGGCGAAATGTTCGGAATTGCTATAGGCGAAGGTGCCGCCAAACACCACGAGGCCGGCAATGACGATCAATAGCAAAAAGGGCGCTCCGGCGACGAAATACATCACGCCCCAGCCAAACAACACCAGAGAGGCCTGCCCGAAATCCGGTTGCATCACCAAAAAGCCGACCACAACCACGGCGATGATAAAGGAATAGAGCCGCCCGGGCATGCCGTTGATTTCCTGACTGGCCGACATCAGCCAGGCTGCCAGCACCACAAAGCCGGGTTTGAGGAACTCCGAGGGCTGGACCGAGCCCAGCCCAACGGCGCGCAGCGAATACCAGCGCACCGCGCCTTTGCCAAAATCGGTGCCCAGAATGGGCAGCAGGACCAGTGCGACAAAGGCCACCAAAAACCCCAGCACCCCCAGCCGGCGCACCAGCGAAGGGGCCATCATCGAAGTGATGAACAGCGCCATCATCGAGATCGTGCCATACATCAGGTGCAATCGGACATAGTGGAAATCCCCCAGCCCGTTTTTCGCGGCCAAAGGCGGTGAGGCCGCCAGCCCCAGCAAAATGCCGATGCCAAACAGCAGCAGGACCGAAGTCAGCGACCATTTGTCAACTGTTTGCCACCATTTGGGGAGAACGGGTTCATGATCATGAACCTCGACTGCTCCATAGACCATTTCTGTCATGGGATACCGCCTATCTGCCTCTGTCAATGCCCGCTGAGCGGGTCTGCTCTGCCCGGTTATCCGGGTCTGGGGGCACTCTAGCGCAACTGAAAGGGTGATGCTAGTGCTTATATCCCGGCCTTTTCTGGCGGAACTGCGGGTGGGCAGAAAATGGCGATTTGCGGTTTGAAACCCCCACGAAACATCGTTTAATCGCAATAACGCCGGGCTGCGTCTGCCTGGGTAGGCGCAGAATGCGCCTGCCGGGGGGCAGGCAGGCGCAGCCCGGCCTATCGGCCGGGCGGGACGGTTTGAGGGGATGCCGCCATTTGGAGCAGCGCCTTAACTGCCGGAATCCTCGTCTTCATACGCGCTCAGCGGTGGGCAGGTGCAGACCAGATTGCGGTCGCCATACACATTGTCCACCCGCCCCACAGGCGGCCAGTATTTATCCACCTTAAAAGCTCCGGGCGGAAAGCAGCCCTGCTCGCGGCTATAAGGCCGATCCCAATCCTCAACCAAATCACGCACCGTATGCGGCGCGTTTTTCAGCGGGTTGTTCTGGGCATCCATTGCCCCACTTTCCACATCGGCAATTTCGCGGCGGATCGACAGCATCGCGTCCACAAAACGATCCAGCTCGGCTTTGGTTTCGCTCTCGGTCGGCTCGACCATCAACGTACCCGCCACCGGCCAGCTCATGGTTGGCGAATGAAAACCGCTATCAATCAGCCGTTTGGCGATGTCATCCACGGTGATATGAGCGCTGGCCTCAAAGGGGCGGGTATCCAGAATGCACTCATGTGCCACACGGCCATTGCTACCCTTGAACAGCACATCATAAGCCCCTTCCAGCCGCTTGGCGATGTAATTTGCGTTTAAAATCGCAACCTTGGTGGCCTGAGTTAAACCAGCGCCGCCCATCATCAGCACATAGGCCCAGCTGATCACCAGCACCGAAGCCGACCCGAATTGCGCCGCCGACACCGCGCCTTCGCCGCCAATCGGATCGCCGGGCAGATAGGGGGCCAGATGCGCCTTGACGCCAATCGGCCCCATCCCCGGCCCGCCGCCGCCATGGGGGATGGCAAAGGTCTTGTGCAGGTTCAGATGGCTGACATCTCCGCCGATTTCGCCGGGGCGCACCAGCCCGACCATGGCGTTCAGATTGGCGCCGTCGATGTAAACCTGACCGCCAAATTCATGGGTGATGTCGCAAATCTCGCGCACGGTTTGTTCAAACACCCCATGGGTCGAGGGGTAAGTGATCATCGACGCGGCCAGATTGTCGCCAGCGGCCGCGGCTTTGGCGCGGAAATCCTCAAGGTCGATATCGCCGTTTTCTGCCGATTTCACCACCACCACTTTCATCCCCGCCATCTGAGCGCTGGCCGGGTTGGTGCCATGGGCCGAAACCGGGATAAGGCAGATGTTGCGATGCCCCTGCCCATTGGCCTGATGATAGGCGTTGATCGTCAGCAAGCCGGCATATTCGCCCTGCGCCCCGGAATTGGGCTGCATCGACATCGCGTCATAGCCGGTGATCTGGCAGAGCTTGTCGCTGAGGTCCGAGATCATCTGGTGATAACCCTCAACCTGATCGCGCGGGGCCAGCGGATGGATATTGGCGAATTGCGGCCAGCTGAGCGGCATCATTTCTGCCGCCGAGTTCAGCTTCATGGTGCAGGAACCCAACGGGATCATCGCCCGGTCCAGCGCCAGATCGCGGTCTGCCAGACGGCGCATATAGCGCATCATCTCGGTTTCGGCGCGGTTCATCTGGAACACCGGATGGGTCAGGTAATCGGACACGCGCAGCAGCGGCTCGGGCACGCGGAAAGCCTCGCCCTCCAGCACCACCTCGCCGTCCTCCTCAATGCCAAAGGCCAGCCACAGCCGCCGGATGGTATCGGGCCGGGTGGTTTCGTCCAGCGAAATGCCCAGCCGACTGTCACCGATTTTGCGCAGATTGATCCGCTGGGCCAGCGCGGCCTGATAGATCACCCCTTGCAGCGGACCAACATCAACCGTGACAGTGTCAAAGAAATGCTCGGGCGTCACCGTAAACCCGGCCTCTTGCAGCCCGCGCACCATGCGCACGGTTTTGCCATGAATCTGTTGCGCAATCGCCTTCAGCCCCTTGGGCCCGTGAAACACCCCGTAAAACGACGCCATCACCGCCAGCAGCGCCTGTGCGGTGCAGACATTCGAGGTGGCTTTTTCGCGGCGGATATGTTGCTCGCGGGTTTGCAGCGACAGCCGGTAGGCCGCATCGCCATGGCTGTCGATCGACACCCCGATGATGCGCCCGGGCATAGCGCGTTTCATGCTGTCTTTGCAGGCCATATAGGCCGCGTGCGGGCCGCCATAGCCCAGAGGCACCCCGAAACGCTGGGTCGAGCCGATGGCAATATCCGCCCCCATCGCGCCGGGCTCTTTCAGCACGGTCAGCGCCATGGGGTCAGCGATGACGATGCCAATCGCTTTGTGGTCGTGCAGAGCCGCCATCTGGTCGGTGAAATCGCGGATATGGCCGTAAGTGCCGGGATATTGGAAAATCGCGCCGAACAGCTGATCGGGCTGCATATCCTCGGGCGCTCCGATGATCACCTCGATCCCCAGCGGTTTGGCCCGGGTCTGCATTACCGAGATGTTTTGCGGATGACAGTTTTCATCAATGAAAAACGCCTTGGCCTTGGATTTGGACACACGCTGCGCCATGGTCATCGCTTCGCCCGCAGCACTTGCTTCGTCCAGCAGCGACGCATTGGCGATCTCAAGCCCGGTCAGATCGGTGATCATGGTCTGGAAATTCAGCAGCGCCTCAAGCCGCCCCTGCGAGATTTCCGGCTGATAGGGCGTGTAGGCGGTATACCAGGCCGGATTTTCCAGAATGTTGCGCTGAATGGCCGGCGGCGTGATCGCGCCGTAATAGCCTTGCCCGATCATGGTGGTGAAGACCTGATTTTTCTTGGCCGCTTCGCCAACATACCACATCCATTCGCGCTCGGATTTGGGATCGCCAAATTCCAGAGGCTGTTTGCTGCGGATGCTGGCGGGCACGGTTTGATCTATCAGCTCGTCCAGACTGCCCACGCCCAGAACCTTGAGCATCTCGGCCATTTCCTCGGGCGATGGGCCGATATGGCGGCGGTTGGCAAAATCGTAAGGTTGGTAATCGGTGGGTGTAAAGGGCATGGGTTTCCTTTGAGATTCAGTCTGTTATCCAGCGTTGTTCATGCGATGAATCAAGTTCTATAGCGTTTGACGAAATAGCTGAAAGATAGAGCCTCACTTAACGCGTTGAAATCTATGATTTCAGGCAGCGTTAAGTGAGTCGGGTTTTTCGCATAACGCTTTAGCCGATAAAGGCCTTATAGGCGGCTTCGTCCATCAGATCGTCCATTTGCGAAGGGTCCGCCGGTTTCATCTTGAAAAACCAAGCATCGCCCTGCGCATCTTCGTTCACCTTGCCCGGCTCATCCACCAGCGCTTCGTTCACCTCGACAATCTCGCCGTCAATCGGGGCCAGAATTTCGGACGCGGCCTTGACCGATTCAATCACCACGATCTCATCATCCTTGGCCACCTCTTCATCGGTCTCGGGCAGTTCGACAAACACCACATCGCCCAGCTGCTCGGCAGCGTGTTCGGTGATGCCGACCACGACCAGACCATCTTCCAGACGCAGCCATTCATGTTCTTCTGTAAATTTCATGCTGATTTTTCCCTTGTTGACTTATCGTTTATAGCTGGCGGGGCGAAAAGGCAGCGCGGCCACGGTGGCCGGCAGGCGTTTGCCCCGGAGTTCGGCATAGAGTTTGCTGCCAATTTCGGCCATCTCGGCAGGCACATAGCCCATGGACACCGGCCGTTCCAAGCTGGGCCCAAACGCGCCCGAAGTGATCTGGCCGATTGGCTCGGCGGCCTCAGGGCTGGCAAAGAGCGGCGTGCCGGCGCGCATCGGCGCCCGCCCATCGGGCAAAATCCCCACCCGGCGGCGGCTGGGGCCAGTTTCAAGCTCGGCCAAAATCCGCGCCGCCCCGGGGAAGCCCCCTGCCCGCGCCCCGCCGCTGCGCCGCGCTTTCTGGATCGCCCACTCCAGCGACGCCTCGACCGGGCTGGTGCCGGTGTCAATGTCATTGCCATAAAGGCACAGCCCCGCCTCGAGCCGCAAACTGTCACGCGCCCCAAGGCCGATGGGCTGCACGGCTTCATGCGCCAGCAACGCGCGGGCGAAGGCTTCGGCCTGATCGTTGCTCACCGAAATCTCATAGCCATCCTCGCCGGTATAGCCCGAGCGCGACACCCAAAGCGGGCCGAATTCCGACTCCAGCACCGCAACATCCATGAAACTCATATCCGCGGCCTTCGGAACAATCGCCGCCAGCACGGTTTCGGCGGCTGGCCCCTGCAAGGCCAGAAGGGCACGGTCTGTGATTTCTTCGATGTCGCAAGCTTCGGACAGATGGGCGCGCATATGCGCCAGATCGGCCTGTTTGCAGGCGGCGTTAACCACGGCAAACAGATGATCGCCGCGATTGGCCAGCATCAGATCATCGCTGATCCCGCCGCTTTCAGTGGTGAACATCGCATAACGCTGACGCCCGGCAGGCAGTGCCAACAGCGCCACCGGCACCAGTTGTTCAAAGGCGCGGGCGGCATCGGTCACATCGCCGGATTTGGGCCGCAAAATCACCTGCCCCATATGGCTGACATCAAACAAACCGGCAGCGGCACGGGTATGCAGATGTTCCTTCATCACCCCCAGCCGGTATTGCACCGGCATGTCATACCCGGCGAAGGGCACCATTTTCGCGCCCAGCTCCAGATGCAGCTCATAAAGACCCGTGCGTTTTAACTCACCCATGATGATTGTCCCCCCTACTGGCCCACCGGACAGCATCCGGCATCAACGAAACGACCCGCAAGGCCGCCTGATTAATGCCCCCTCTGTCCTTGTCGCCTGAGATCGTTATCCCTTCGGCGGGCGCATCTGCGCCACTCTCCAGAGTTTTATCGCATCAGAACCGGTCCCTTGGGCCTGAGAGTTTGGCGGGGCGCCTGCTCCTTCGGCACTGGAATGTTCCAGATTCTCCCGGCTCTGACCGACTCAGGTTAAACCAGCCCGTGCCCTATCGCAAGCGCTTGTCTCAGGACAAGGTTTACGGGCAGAACAGATCATTGGTGACGGCAAACACCATCAGGGTCAGCAGCAAGGCCAGCCCCACCGCCATCAGAACACGCAGAATACGGTCGCTGGGGGGCTTGCCGGTGATGGCTTCGAAGGTGAAAAACGCCAGATGCCCGCCATCCAGAACCGGCACCGGAAACAGGTTCATCAGGCCAATCGCGGTGGACAGCAGCGCGATGAAATAGATGAAATCCCAACCGCCGCGCGAGGCCATCTGGCCCGAGACCTTGGCAATTCCGATCGGCCCGGAAATGTTGCAGGAGCTGATCTTGCCGGCGACCATGTGGTAAAGTCCCCACAGCGATTGGGTGACAATGCCCAGCGTGCGGTCAGAGCCAAGCACCAGCGCTTCGCCAAAGCCGATGCTGCGGGTGCCGGTGGTAAAGAAATAGCCGCCGCTGATCCCCATCAGGTAACGGGTTTCAAAGGTGGTGTCCGAGGTGGGCAGATCGCGCATGGTGGCCTTAAGGGTGACTTCGATGATCTTGCCATCTCGCCACAGTTTGATCACAGCCGGTTCGCCTTTGGAGGCGGACACCAGAGGGATCATCTGGCTGAACTGGAACACATTCTGGCCGTTGATCGACAGGATCACATCATCAACCCGGATGCCGGCCTGTTCCGCCGACCAGCCCGGCGTGACCGCATCCACCCGGGTGGGCGATAGCGGCGGGCCCATCACGGTGATCTCTTGCCCATCGCGTTTCACGGTGTAATCCAGCTGCCGGGCTACGGGCAGCTTATCGACGAAGCCCTGAAAATCATCACGCGCCGGGAATTTCACGCCATTAATCGCCAGCAATTCATCGCCCGGCTGCAGTTCGTTCACCCCGTCGGGCAGCGCGTGTATCTCATCAATCACCGGCGGGTAAGACGGCACGCCCGAGAACATCGCCAGCCCGGTCAGCAGCGCGATCGACAGGATAAAGTTAAACACCGGCCCCGCCAGCACCGTCAGAAACCGCGCCCAGAGCGGGGCACCATGCATGGTACGGCGCAGTTCCTGTTCCGACAGCTGGCCGACCGCATCGGCGTCCTTGCCGCTGGCCGCATCCGAATCGCCATAGAATTTGACAAAGCCGCCAAAAGGAAGCGCCGCGATCTGCCATTTGGTGCCGCGTTTGTCATATCGGGACCAGATCACTGGGCCAAAGCCCAGCGAGAACACATCCGCATGGATGCCGCAGAGCCGGCCAATGATGTAGTGACCATATTCATGCACCGCGACGATGATCAGCAGTGTCACCACAAAGGCCACCGCCGTCAGTGAGAAATTGCCGAATGATGGCAAGAGCCCCAAGAAATCCAATACTCCGTCCTCTTTCTTTTGTGACCTGCCCGGCCTTTTACTTAAAATGCGCGCGGCATTTGCCCTGCTAAATGGCCGCTGCGCCGCCCCATATCAAGGCCGGTTGCGGCATTATTAAGGCACTTTCACGACCAAAACCGCATAAATCGGCCCGAAGCTCTGCCGGGATCAGCCCATGGGCGGGAAATCGGTGAACAGCACCAGCAGCAACACCAGCAGCATCGCCCCCAGCATCCCGTCAAAACGATCCATGAAACCGCCATGGCCGGGGATCAGGTTCGAGCTGTCCTTGATCCCGGCGTGGCGTTTGATGGCGCTTTCCGCGATGTCGCCCATCTGCGCAGCAAAGGCCACCAGCATCGAAATCAGCACAAAGCTGAAACTTTGCACGAAAAACACCCCAACGATCCCGGCCCCCAGCCAACCGGCGATGGTGCCGGACCAGGTTTTTTTCGGGCTCAGCCGGGGCCAGAATTTCGGCCCGCCCAGCAGCCGCCCGGCCAGATAACCCGCCACATCGCTGGCCACCACGATCAGGATCAACCACAGCATCCAGACTGGCTCGAGATCGAAGCGCAACTTGATAAAGCCATAGCCCGCCAACATGATCAACGCCCCGTAACCGGCGTAAATCATTTGATTTTGTCTAAATTTCAGCGTGGTCGCGATCACAAAGCCCAGCAACAGCGGCGCGATATAAAACGCCGGCGCATAGGCCACAATCGCCATCACCGCCGCCGCCGCAATCCCGGTGCCGATCAGCGCGTTGCCCCGGTCCGCATCGCACATCCGCCCCAGCTCCCAGATCATCACCCCGCTGGAGAGCGCAATCAGCGCCATGAACCACACGCCCCCGGCCCACAAGCACCCGGCGGCCAGCGCCGCCATCACCAGCGCCGAGACCAGCCGTGGCATGAAATCATGCCAGCGCGTACCGCTCACAGCTTGACCCCGCCAAAACGGCGCTCGCGTTTGCCGTATTTTTGCAGCACATCGGCAAAAATCTGAGCGGTGAAATCCGGCCATAGCGTGTCAATGAACTCATATTCCGAATAGGCCGATTGCCAGAGCAGGAAATTGGAGATCCGTGCCTCGCCCGAGGTGCGGATCACCAGATCGGGGTCGGGCAAAACATGGGTGTCCAGAAACCGCGGCAGGGTCTCTTCATCGACATCCTCAGGGCGCAGCCTGCCATCGGCAACCTCCTGCGCCAGCCGTTTGGTGGCGCGGGCCACCTCATCGCGGCCGCCGTAATTCAGCGCGACGGTCAGATGCACCCGGTCATTGCCCGCAGTTTTCTTTTCCAAGTCGTCCATCAGCCCGACCAGCTTGCGATCCAGCCGCACCCGATCGCCGATAAATCGCACCCGAACTCCGCGTTTCACAAGCTCTTCGGTTTCCTTGAAAATATAGCGTTTGAACAGAAGCATCAGGCCAGAGACTTCGGCCTGCGTGCGTTTCCAATTCTCGGTGGAAAAAGCAAAAATCGTTAGATATTTCACCCCCAATTCGGGGCAGGCACTGACGATTTCACGCACACGCTTGGCCCCGGCATGGTGGCCAAACAACCTAGGCTTGCCGCGGGATTGCGCCCAGCGGCCATTGCCGTCCATGATGATCGCCACATGGGTGGGCGATTTCCCTGGCCCGGCAGTTTTCGGCTTTTTCCCGGCCTTGCCGGTGAATCTACGCACCAAAACGGAACCTTTCAAATAACGCTATCAAACATCTAAACTTGCATAATCTCTTGTTGTTTATTCTCCAGCGCCGCGTCGATGGCGGCGATGACCTTATCGGTCAGTTCCTGCACCTCGTCATGCCAGATCTTATGGTCATCCTCGCCCATCCCGGCGGCTTTGGCCTTTTTCAGCTGCTCCATGCCATCACGGCGCACATTGCGCACGGCAATGCGGGCGTTTTCGGCATATTTCCACCGCCTGCACCATGGATTTATCCCAGACATTGATGGTGAGCATCCGTGGCTCGGGCACATTGACGGTGCCGACCTGATTGACGGGCGTTTTCTGGCCATAAGCCTCGACCATCACCGGCTCGAGCATCGAAGCCGCCGCCCGCCCGGTGCGCAAGCTGCCAAATTCGGTGCTCAGCGCATGCTTCGCGCCCTCCATGCGGCGCTCAAGATCATCCAGATCAATTTCCAAATCGTCAGACATACTCATCCCTTTTTTGCTGTCACGGGCATTTCTATCAGCATAGCGTCAACTATGCACCGTTGTATAGGCACCTTGACCGGCCAAAATCCCGCGGAACCCGCCGGGTTCGTCCAGCGAAAACACGATGATCGGCAGGTTGTTGTCGCGGGCAAGCGCAATGGCGCTGGCATCCATCACCCCCAGATGCTTTTGCAGCACCTCGTCATAAGAGATCCGCTCGTAACGGGTGGCATCGGCAAATTTCACCGGATCCTTGTCATAGACCCCATCCACCTTGGTGCCCTTGAAAATCGCTTCGCAGGCCATTTCACTGGCGCGCAAAGTGGCCGCCGTGTCGGTGGTGAAATAAGGGTTGCCGGTGCCGGCGGCGAAAATGCAGACGCGCTTCTTCTCCAGATGGCGCACGGCGCGGCGGCGGATATAGGGCTCACACACCTGATCCATGGGAATGGCGCTGATCACCCGGGTGAACACGCCCAGCGATTCCAGCCATCAGCGCCTCGCCCGAGATTTTCAGCATCACCCGTTCAAAGGCCGGTTTCTCGCCCCCGGTCTGGCTGGTGTTTCCGGCGTCAGTCATGGTAATCTGCCCCTCATATCAAATCCGCTGCTGATGTTGCGTCTAAAATGTCGCAAAATGGCTGCGGGTTCAACAGCCAAACCAACCCGGGTGCCGTTTTGATCGAGATAAATTCCATCCCCGCCGACAGACCGGTGCTGATCGCCGGGCCGACCGCGGCCGGGAAATCATCGCTGGCGCTGAATATTGCGGAAAAACAAGGCGGTATCATCATCAACGCCGATGCGATGCAGGTGTTTGACGGCTGGCGAATCATCACTGCGCGCCCCGATGATGCCGATCTGGCCCAGGCCGAGCATCTGCTCTATGGCCATATCCATTTTGATCAGCCTTATTCGGTCGGGCAATGGTTGCGCGAGGTGGGGCAAATTCTGCAAGATCGGGCCGAGCGTGCGATTATTGTCGGCGGCACCGGGCTTTATTTTCGCGCCCTGACCGAGGGGCTGGCCGAAATCCCGCCCACCCCGACGCAGATTCGGGCCGAAGGCGAAGCATTGCTGGCCGATCAGGGGCTGAACGCGTTGCTGTCAGCGCTGGATGCGGCGACCCTGGCGCGGATTGATCAGCAAAACCCGGCGCGGGTGCTGCGAGCCTGGGAGGTGCTGCAGACCACCGGGCGTTCGCTCAGCGACTGGCAAGACTCAACCCCGCCGCCACTGCTGCCGGTCCAAAGCTGCACCCCGCTGCTGATCGCCGCCCGGCGCGACTGGCTAAATCCGCGCATCAATCAGCGCTTTGATCTGATGCTGCAATCCGGTGCGCTGGAGGAAGCCCGCGCCATGGAGCCCCATTGGAACCCGCGCCACCTGTCTGCCAAGGCCATCGGTGCGGCGCAGTTGATTGCGCATATCCGGGGCGAGCTCAGTCTGGAACGCGCCAAAGAGCTGGCCTGCATTGCCAGCCACCAATACGCCAAACGCCAACGCAGCTGGTTCCGCGCCCGTATGGCCGACTGGACACCGCTGGACCCGCAAGCCTGACGCGGCAAGCGGCGAAGGGCGCAACGTGACAATTCAGCCAAGTTTTGCCGCTCGGACCAGGGCGGCATCATTTTTTGTTTGGTGACTTTGACTTATTGTCCTAAGCTAAAGCAAAACAGGGGAAAACCCCGACCGTCGAGGCAGAAATGACTGAGATTGACTATAAATTACCCGAGATCCGGGTGACTCCGATTGCGCAGCTGGCCAAGGGTGGCCGTTGGCGCGTCGAAGCCATGCGCAGCTACAGTTCGCATCTGCTGCTGTGGTTTACCTCGGGTCAGGGGCGGATCACGGTGGCCGGAACCTCTCGCGGCTACGGGGCGCATAACGCGGTGTTCATCCCCGCCGGTGTGATGCATGGGTTTGAAATTTTCGCTCAGGCCTTTGGCACTGCGGTTTTCATCCCCAAAGTGCTCGGCTTGCCTTTTCCAGACGAAACGGCGCATCTGCGTATCCGCGATGCCGCCCCGCAAAGCGAGCTGAACAGCATTCTGGCCAATCTGGATCGCGAGCTGCGCGGCACCCTGCCTGAACGCATCCGGGCGGCGCATTACCATACCGGCCTGCTGGCGGTGTGGCTGAAACGCCAGACCCTGCTGCATCTGCAGGAGCAGAGCTCGCCGGATGCGGCCCAACGTCTGGCCTCGCGCTTTACCGAGATGCTGGAGGATCAATTCCAAAGTGGCATGAATGTGCGCCAATATGCCGAAGCCCTTGGAGTGACGCCCACCCATCTGAGCCGGGTATGCAACCGCGCCTGTGGCCGTTCGGCCTCGCGGCTGTTGCATGACCGGCTAATTTTCGAAGCCCGGCGCCTGTTGCGTGAAACCGATACGCCGATCCGGCAGGTGGCCACCGATCTGGGCTTTCGCTCGCCGGCCTATTTCACCCGAGCGTTTCAGCAATATACCGGCCAGACCCCGTCCGATTTCCGGCGCTCAGATTAACGCCCGTTCGGGCGGCTGGCCCCCTTTTCTCAGGCCCACAGAACCATGCGCGTCTTTCACCAGCTTCCCGATCAGACCAAAGGCATCCTGCTGATGGTTGCGGCGATTTTCGCCTTTACCCTGCTGGATCTGTCGGCCAAAGCTCTGGGGCAGCGGGTCGGAGTGATCCAGACGCTGTGGACCCGCTATGCCGGGCAGACTCTGCTGGTGTTTCTGATCATCACGCCACGGATCAAAACTGCGCTGCACACCAACTATCCAAAACTGCAACTGCTGCGGGCGTTGTTCATGCTGGGGGCGACCAGCTTCTTCTTCACCGGATTATCCAAGCTGGGGCTGGCCGAAATAACCGCCATCATGGATATCAGCCCGGTGCTGATCACCTTGGGCGCAGCACTGTTTCTGGGCGAGCGTTTCGGCATCCGACGGGCCTTTGGCGTGCTGGCGGCGCTGATCGGAGCGCTGATTATCATTCGGCCCGGGGCGGGGGTGGTTTCGGTCTATGCCCTGCTGCCGGTGGCGGCGGCGGTCTGTTATTCGGGCTTTGCCCTGACCACGCGCTATGTCGGCGATAAGGAAACGGTCTGGACCTCGCTGTTTTACAGCGCCGCGCTGGGGGGTGTGGTGTTCAGCTTGGTCCTGCCGTTTTACTGGCAAACCCCGGATATGGTCAGCATTCTGCTGATGATCGCGGTGGTGGCGGTGTCGACCTTTCCGCAGTTTCTTCTGATCCACGCCCTGACATTGGCCGAAGCCAGCGTGGTCGCGCCGATCGGCTATCTGGGGCTGTTATTCGCTACGCTGTGGGGGATCCTCTTTTTCGGAGACTACCCCGATGGCTATACCTATCTGGGTGCCCTTGTGATCGTCGGCGCGGGGCTTTATGTCTGGCATCGCGAAAACACCAAGGGAAAGGCAGATGCAAAAACCCGCCGCTAAGCGCCGCGATTATATGGTTGATTTGATGGCCCGCGCGATTTTTCGCGTGATGCTGACGCTGCCCTATCGCTGGCGGGTGCCGGCAATGGGCTGGGTGATGGCACGGATCGTGGCACCTCTGGCCGGGTTTCGCAAACGCATCCGCAACAATCTGGCTTATGTCTGCCCGGAAATGGAGCCCGCTCAGGTCAAGGCCCTGTGCTATCAGGTGCCCGACAATGCCGGGCGCAGCCTGATCGAGATTTATTCGGGCGATGAGTTCATCAACCGGGTCAAGCACACCGACATCACCGGCCCCGGGGCCGAAGCCATTGCCCAGGCCCACAGCCAAGGCCGCCCGGTGGTGCTGGCCGCTGGTCATTTCGGCAATTACGACGTGGCCCGCTCGGCACTGATTGCCCGGGGCTATCGGATCGGGGCAATCTATATGCCGATGCGCAACCCCTATTACAACCGCCATTACGAGGCCGCCATTTCCCATATCGGCACCCCGCTGTTTTCGCGCGACCGCAAGGGGCTGGCCGAGATGGTGAAATTCATGCGCGGCGGCGGCATGACGATTTTCGGCATTGATCAATATATGAGCAGCGGCGCCGATCTTGAGTTTTTCGGCAAACCCGCCCCCACCGCCCTGTCGGCGGCCAAGATGGCGTTAAAGCTGGATGCTTTGTTAGTGCCGATCAATGCGATCCGGGGGGAAAACGGGCTGGATTTCAGCATCGTGACCGAAGCGCCGGTCGCTCATAGCGATGCGGCCACCATGAGCCAGCAGATGAATGACAGCCTTGAGCAACTGGTGCGGGCGCATATGGGCCAGTGGTTCTGGATTCACAACCGCTGGAAACCCGAACGTCAGCGCAGCCGCGCCGCCGCCAAAACCGGGCCATAATCGGCGGTTTGCACCACCACCAGCGCGGGCTGGTCTCCAGTGAAAGGAACGCTCAGGCGCAGCGGTTTGCTGCCATCCCAATGGTCCAGCACGTCCCATTCGGTGACGATGTTATGATAATTGATCTCTCGACCCGCATTTTCGCCACGCTTGATCCTGATCTTTTGCGCTTTGATATAGCGCACCAGCTGCACCATCATTTCGGGGTTGGAGGGGCTGGCAGGAGCAGCAATCAACAGCTGATTACCTTTGCGGGCCAGCTGTAGCTGTACCGCGGCGGGCTGCTGGCGATGTTTGGCGATCAGCCGGGCAATCTGATCAAATTTCGAGCCCACAACCGCATCACGTCCGGCAATCACCATTTGCGGGGTGTAGACCATGCGAGTTTTATCGGCCGACGCATAGGCATATTGCCGGGCGGTGAATTTGGGGTGGGCAAAGACATCTTTCCAGCCGATATAATCCCAGTAATCCACATGAAAGGACAGCGCCAGCACGTCCGAGCGCTGCGCCAGCTTGGCCAGATAGGCATCCGCCGGCGGACAGCTCGAGCAGCCTTGCGAGGTGAACAGCTCGACCAGCACCGGGCCGGGTTTGCCCTGCGCCCAGAGCGGGCCAGACAGCATCGCCCACAGCCCCAGCGCCAAAACCGTCAATTTGCCCATGATTTGCTCTTTCATTGCGATCCGTTGCATCCGTCCTAACCGAGGGCGGAGAAAATAGCCAATCAAGGTTTCGCGAGCGCGGGGTTATCGCAACCGGTGTGCTTGTTTGGCTCAGTTTCCCAGACGGGTAAACAGCTTTGGCAGCGCTTCGGGCAGGTCTTCGGCGATCAGGCCGGGACCGAAAGCGAGAGCGGCCTCAACATGCAGCCAGGCTCCGATCCCGGCGGCATCAAGCGGGCGTTGCCCACGGGCCAGAAGCCCGGTGATGAACCCGGCCAGCACATCGCCCGCTCCGGCAGTCGCCAGCCAAGGGGCAGATCGTTCATAGGCAGCCGCATGGACCGAACAGCGCCCATCCGGTGCGGCAATCACTGTATCCGGCCCCTTGAACAGCACCACGCAACCCGCCCGCGCTGCGGCCTCGCGAGTCGCGGCCACTTTGGAATAGGCCGGGCCTTTGGTGGCCGGGGCGTTTAGCTTATCGGCAATGTCGGGGAACAACCGGGCAAACTCGCCCGCATGCGGGGTCAGAACGCAGTTTTCATGCAGCATGCCGAACAGCGCTGCGGGATCGTCCTGAAACGCCGTCAAAGCATCCGCATCCAGCACCGTTGCCCGCCCGGATGCCAGCGCCACCGGCACCAGATCACGCGCCCGGTCCTGCCCCAGCCCGGGGCCAAGGCACAGCGCGTTGAAACGCTTATCCGCCAGCACGGCCTCAAGCGTCGGAGCATCCCCAACAGGCGATAGCATGATCGCATCCAACCGCGCCGCGTTTTCCTGCAATGCCCCGGGCGTGGGCGCAACCGTCACCAGCCCCGCCCCGATCCGCAACGCCCCCCGCGCCGCAAGCCGCGCCGCGCCACCCTTGCCAGAGCGCCCTGCAAGGATCAAGGCATGGCCGTGGTCGTATTTGTGGCCCTCCCCGTGCTTGCCCAAAGAAGAGCAATCTGCGGCGCTCAGCCAATGCACCATGGGCTCTTTGAACGGCACCCTGTCGCTGAGGCCGATATCCACCACCGCCAGCTGCCCGCAAATATCCGGGCCATCGTTTAAAACATGCCCCAGCTTGGCCCGGTGAAACGACACGGTCAGCGCGGCCCGCACGGTTTCGGTCTGTGCCGCCAATTTGCGCCCGCTATCGCTGCACAGCCCCGAGGGGATGTCGATGGCCACGGTCTTAGCCGCGATTTCGGGATCCGCCGCACAGGCCTGCGCCCATTCCAGCAATTTGCCTTGCAGCGGGCGGATCAGGCCGGTGCCAAACAGCCCATCGACAAACAGATCTGCCTGCCCGGCGATCACCGGAGCCTCGGCGAAATCCTGCACCGTCCCCATCCCGACCCAGCGCTGATAATTGGTTTTGGCGTCGGGGGGCAGCTTGTCGGGGTTTCCGAACAGATAGACCGAGACCTGCCAGCCCCACTGTTTCAGCAGCCGGGCCACCACAAAGCCATCACCGCCATTATTGCCCGGCCCGCACAGCACCACCGCCCGATGCGCTGTCTGGGCAAGCTCGGGCCATTTTTCAAACACCGCCCGCACCACCCCGGCCCCGGCATGTTCCATCAATTCCAGACCGCTGACGTCACCGGATTCGATCTGCTCGGTCTCAATCGCTTTCATCTGCGCGGCACTCAAAAGCTGGGTCATGCTGGCTCCTATTGATTCAAATCTGCCTATTATTTGTGCATATCGCTGAAAAATCAGGCATAGGCCCGACAATCCGGCCCACACCCGCCCGGGTTCAGCCTAGCCGATTGTGTCTGCGAATTGAATGCTGTTCTGTGCATTGCAAAGCCGCTGATAAGGAGTCGCCCCCATGAAAAAGATCGAAGCCATCATCAAACCGTTCAAGCTGGACGAGGTCAAGGAAGCGTTGCAGGATGTCGGCGTGCAGGGGCTGAGCGTGATCGAAGTCAAGGGCTTTGGCCGTCAGAAAGGCCATACCGAACTGTATCGCGGTGCCGAATATGTGGTGGATTTTCTACCCAAGGTAAAAATCGAAGTGGTGTTGGCCTCGGATCTGGTGGATGCCGCTGTCAACGCGATCATCGAAGCCGCCAATACCGACAAGATCGGCGATGGCAAAATCTTTGTTTCTCCGGTCGAGCAAGCCATCCGCATCCGCACCGGCGAAACCGGCGAAGACGCGCTGTAAAGCCGCCCGCGTCACAAACCCAACCCATTCAGACATCAGGAAAAGGGACTGAACCAAATGGATATCAAAGAAATGCTCAAGCTGATCAAAGACGAGGACGTGGAATATGTCGACGTTCGTTTTACCGATCCGCATGGAAAATTGCAGCATGTGACCGTCATTGCCGATCTGGTAGATGAGGATTTCGTCGAGGATGGCTTTATGTTTGATGGCTCGTCCATTGCCGGCTGGAAAGCGATCGACAATTCCGACATGAAGCTGATGCTGGACCCATCCAGCGCCTATATTGACCCGTTTTATGCGGAGAAAACCCTGGCCGTGCATTGCTCGGTGGTCGAGCCCGACACCGGCGAGCCCTATGGCCGTGACCCGCGCGGCACCGCGCAAAAGGCTGAGGCTTATCTGGTGTCCTCGGGCATTGGCGATGTGTCTTATTACGGGCCAGAGGCTGAGTTTTTCCTGTTTGACGATGTGCGTTTCAGCGTCGAGATGAACAAGGTTTCCTTCGAAGTCGACGCCAATGATGCCTCCTGGAACAGCGACACCGCCTATGAGATGGGCAATATGGGCCATCGTCCGGGCATCAAGGGCGGCTATTTCCCGGTGAACCCGATTGATGACGCGCAGGATATCCGCTCGGAAATGCTGTCGACCATGAAGCGCATGGGCATGACCGTGGACAAGCACCACCACGAGGTGGCCTCTTGTCAGCACGAGCTGGGGCTGATCTTTGGCTCGATGACGCATCAGGCCGATGAGCTGCAGAAATACAAATATGTCGTGCATAATGTCGCCCATGCTTACGGCAAATCCGCCACCTTCATGCCCAAGCCGATTTCCGGTGATAACGGCACCGGGATGCATGTGAACATGTCGATCTGGAAAGACGGCAAGCCGCTGTTTGCCGGTGACAAATATGCCGATCTGTCGGATGAGGCGCTGTGGTTCATCGGTGGTATCCTGAAGCACGCCAAATCGCTGAACGCGTTTACAAACCCGTCGACCAACAGCTATAAGCGGCTGATCCCGGGCTTTGAAGCGCCTGTGCTGCGGGCCTATTCCGCCAGCAACCGTTCGGGCTGTGTGCGCATTCCATGGTCGGAAAGTCCCAAGGCCAAACGCGTCGAGGCCCGCTTCCCCGATCCGGCCGCCAACCCCTATCTGTGCTTTGCCGCGCTGCTGATGGCCGGCCTTGACGGCATCAAGAACAAGATCGACCCGGGCCCGGCGCAGGACAAGAACCTCTATGACCTGCCGCCAGAAGAACTGCACGGCATCCCGACAGTTTGCTCTTCGCTGCGTGAAGCGCTGGACGAGCTGGAGGCCGATCACGATTATCTGCTGGCCGGGGATGTATTCACCAAAGACCAGATCAACGCCTATATGGAGCTGAAATGGGACGAGGTTTACGCCTATGAGCACACCCCGCATCCGGTGGAATACAAGATGTATTACAGCTGCTAAGCTTGTGCTGTGCGCAGCCTGTGGCCCGCATGTCTGGCGCTTAAATCTGTGAACTGGCGCAGATATTCGGCCAAGAGAAGCTGGCGGGCCTATCGTGCCGGTTCATATATCCGACAGCCCACAAGCAGGTTACAGAATCCCCAGCACATTTTCGGGCGGGCGGCCCAGAGCGGCCTTGCCATTGGCAAACACAATCGGGCGCTCGATCAGTTTCGGATGCGCCGCCATCGCCGCGATCAGGGTCGGTTGATCCGCCCCCTGCAATCCCAGCTCTTTGAACGCGGCCTCGCCCTTGCGCACCAGTTGATCCGCCGACAGCCCCAGCAGGCCCAGCGCCGCTTCGATCTCGGCCACCGAGGGCGCATCCTTGAGATAAAGCCGAATTTCGGGCGTGATCCCGGCCTGTTCGACCAGAGCCAAAGTCGCGCGGGATTTCGAACAGCGCGGGTTGTGCCATATCACGGTCATAGCCACTCCTGACATTTGCTGCCGACAGCATCGGCAATGGTCTCAAACCCATCGCGGGCCAGCAGCTGATCCAGCCCGCGGGTGATGTCGTTAACCAGCGACAGCCCCTGATAGACCATCGCAGAATAAAGCTGCACCGCCGAAGCCCCAGCGCAAATCTTGGCATAAGCCTGCTCTGCCCCGCCAATGCCGCCAACCCCGATCAATGGGATTTTGCCCTCGGTCAGGGCGGCCAGCCGGGCCAGAACGCGGGTGGATTTTTCAAACAGCGGCGCACCGGACAGCCCGCCGGCCTGATCGCGGTGTTTGCTGCGCAGCCCCTCGCGGTCAAGCGTGGTGTTGGTGGCGATGATCGCATCAATGCCGGTATCAGCGGCGACCTGAGCAATCTCGGCCAGTTCCTCCTGCGTCAGATCCGGGGCGATTTTCAGGAATACCGGGATTGGCCGTGCCAGACTGTCGCGGGTAATCATCACGCCTTGCAGCAGGGCGCTCAGCGCCGCTTTGCCCTGCAGATCCCGCAGCTTTTCGGTATTAGGCGAGGACACATTGACGGTGGCAAAATCCAGATGCGCGCCGCAATGGGCCAGCACGGTGGCGAAATCGGCTGCCCGGTCGGCGCTGTCCTTGTTGGCCCCCAGATTAAGGCCGATCACCGCGTCTTTGGGCCGTTTCGCCAGCCTTTCCCCGATCGCCTGCATCCCGTCATTGTTAAAGCCAAATCGGTTGATCACCGCCTGATCCTCGCTCAGACGAAACAGCCGGGGTTTGGGGTTTCCGGGCTGCGGGCGCGGGGTGGCGGCGCCGACCTCGACAAAGCCGAAACCGGCGCGGGAAAGCGGCTCAAGCGCGGTGGCGTTTTTGTCAAACCCGGCGGCCAGCCCCACCGGATTGGCCAGTTTCAGCCCGGCGATTTCGGTCTGCAAACGCGGGCTGGAGAAACGGCAACCCGTTGGCACCATGCCGCTGCGCAACAGTTTCAGCGACAGGGCATGGGCGCGTTCCGGGTCCAGATTATGCAGCGCTTTCAAGCCGAGTTTTTCAAACGGATTCATGTCAAGCCCTCCGGGAAAACATGGCGGCCTTGTTCAAAGGGCAAAGGCTTGGCCCACAGCACCTCGTCCCGACGCAAAGCGCGGTAAAGATGCGGGAACAGATCGCCGCCGCGCGAGGGCTCCCATTTCAGCGCCGCGCCCATCTGATCGGCTTCACAGGCCAGCAGCATTAGGCCATCCTGATGGGCAAAATGCTTGGCCGCGGTTTCGGCCAGCTGCGCGGCGGTTGAGAAATGAATATAACCATCGGCCAGATCGACCGGTGCGCCGAGGCTCTGCCCGTCGCGGTCCAGCTGTTGCCATTCAGGGCTGCGAAAAATTTTGTAAATCAGCATGGGCTCCACATGCCCGTTGCGGGTCGGATCGTCAAGCCTTTGTGGCATCGCACAGCGGCTGGCACGGTGTTTCAAAAGAGCTCTGCATCGCTCCGTTGGAGAACAAGAGCAAAGGGCTGCGCCTGCCGGAGGGCAGGCAGGCGCAACCCGGCGCTCTTGACGTTACGCAGCATTATGCAGATTCACACTTCCCCCTTGCAGCGCCGGCGGTTTTGCGCAATCAACACATATGACCGGACCCAGACTGACCCCGCTTATCGACGCTTTGCCCCTGAATGTGCCCTTCACCGGCCCCGAAACTCAGGAGCGCCACTTTGGCCGCCCCTTTAAGGCGCGGATCGGAGCCAATGAAAACGTGTTTGGCCCCTCCCCCAAAGCCATCCGGGCCATGCAGGATGCCGTAGCCGATTGCTGGATGTATGGCGATACCGAAAGCCACGATCTGCGCCGTGCTCTGGCCGCGCATCTGGGCGTTGGCATGGAAAACCTGATCATCGGTGCCGGGATTGACGGGCTGCTGGGATCTCTGGTGCGGATGACGGTGGCGCCGGGGGATAAGGTGGTGACCCCGCTTGGGGGCTATCCGACCTTTAACTACCATGTCACCGGCTATGGCGGTGAACTGGTGCAGGTGCCCTATCAGGACGACCACGAACACCCCGCAGCGTTGCTGGCCAAAGCCGCGGAGGTCAATGCCAAGCTGGTCTATATCGCCAATCCCGATAACCCGATGGCCAGCTGGCACAGCGCCGATGTGATCAACGACATGATCGCCAATCTGCCTGAGGGCTGTCTGATGATTTTGGACGAAGCCTATATTGAATTTGCCCCCGAGGGCACCGCGCCGCAGATGCAGGTCGACAACCCCAATCTGATCCGAATGCGCACTTTTTCCAAGGCCTATGCCATGGCCGGAGCAAGGGTGGGCTATGGGATTGGTCATGTGGATCTGATCGGTCAGTTTTCCAAGGTGCGCGATCATTTCGGGATGAGCCGCACCTCGCAGATCGGGGCTCTGGCCGCGTTGCAGGATCAGGATTATTTGCAACAGGTGATCGAAAAAGTCAGCGCCGCGCGGCAGCGGATTGGCGATATTGCCCGGGAAAATGGTCTGACGCCCCTGCCCTCGGCCACCAATTTCGTGACCATTGATTGCGGCCGGGACGGAGATTTTGCCCGCGCCATCGTCGAAGAGTTGGGCCAACTGGGGGTTTTCATCCGTATGCCTTTTGCCGCGCCGCAGAACCGCTGCATTCGGATTTCTGCCGGGACAGAGCAGCATCTGGATGCGCTGGCCGAAGCCTTGCCCAAGGCTCTGGCCCAAGCCGCCCGCCGTTTGGGCTGACAGCGGCACGACATAAAAGGAGCTGTTGATGAGCAACGCACAAATCGGAGTTTACGGCTTGGGCACCATGGGCAGCGCTTTGGCGTTGAACATGGCCGAGAACGGCTATCAGGTGGCAGTGGCCAATCGTGAAACCGACTGGATCGCTGATTTCCTCAGCCGGGCCGGGACGTTGGCCCAAAACCTGCACGGCTATGAGCAGCTTGAGGATTTTGTGCAGGCGCTCACCCCGCCGCGGGTGATTTTGTTCATGATCCCTTCGGGCAAGCCGATGGATGCGATGATCGCGGCCATCAGTCCTCTGCTAAAGCCCGGCGATACGGTGATCGACGGGGGCAACGCCAATTTCCACGACACCCGGCGGCGCAGCGCCGCGATGGCCAAACAGGATTTGCATTTCGTCGGCATGGGCGTTTCCGGGGGCGAGACCGGGGCGCGGCATGGCCCTTCGCTGATGGTCGGGGGCAGCGATCACAGCTGGGCTCAGCTGAAGCCGGTTTTGCAGGCGATTGCGGCGGATTATCAGGGCGATGCCTGTGTCGATCATCTGGGGCCGGACGGGGCCGGGCATTTTGTAAAAACCGTGCATAATGGCATTGAATATGCCGATATGCAGGCGCTGGCCGAGATTTACGCGCTGCTGCGCGATCTGGGCGGCTGGACAGCGGTGCAGATCGGGGATTTGCTGGCGCAGTGGAACACGGGGCCGCTGAACTCCTATCTGGTGGAGATCAGCGCCGAGGTTCTGCGCACGCAGGATCAGGCGACCGGTCAGCCGCTGGTGGATGTGATTTTGGATCAGGCCGAGCAAAAAGGCACCGGGCGCTGGAGCGCAATTGAGGCGCTCAATCTGGGGCAATCGGCCAGCATGATCGAAGCCGCGGTCGGAGCGCGATCCTGGTCCAGTGAGAAACCGCTGCGGGTGGCGGCCGCGCCGCTGCTGGAGGCGGGCAACCAAGCCGCCGATCTGCCCGGCGCGGATGATCTGGCCGGGGCGCTGATGGCGGCGCGCATTTTGGGCCATGCGCAGGGGTTTCGGATTTTGCAATCGGCGTCCGAGGCTTATGATTGGGGGCTGGATATGCGCCGGATTGCGCAAATCTGGCGGGCCGGCTGCATCATTCGCTCGGATTTGTTAAGCGATCTGGCAGAAGCGTTTTCCGCGCCGTTGCCACATGGGCAGTTGCTGCTGGCTCCGGCCATGATCCAGCGTCTGAACGCCAATATCCCGGCCCTGCGCCGGGTGGTCTGTGCCGGGCTGGCGGCCGGGGTGGCGATCCCCGCGCTTGCGGCGGCGCTGAGCTGGTATGACAGCATCCGCACCGCCCAAGGCAGCAGCAATCTGCTTCAGGCACAGCGCGATTTCTTTGGGGCGCATGGGTTTGAACGCATCGACCAGCCGGGCAAATTCCACGGCGATTGGAGTAAATCCGGCGCGTAAAATAATAAGGTCAGACAAACTGACGCATCGCAAATTACACCAATCCGGTGCTATGCGCACCGGCATCACTTTATAACCTGAAAGGTTCAGCCATGAAACAATCCCTGCTTATGGAAAAATATCCAGTATTTGATCTGGAAATCGCCAAAACCGAGACCTCGCACGCTTCGGTTGACGACATCATCACCGCGCTGAAAGGCAAAATCGACGCCCATCCGCAGGTGGCGTTTATCGCGGTGTTTGACCATTACAGCCATACGGTTTCGATTGATGGGCCGATTGATCCGGCGATCCAACAAGCCAAGAATATCGTGTTCTGTTTTGGTCTGAAACTGCCCAACCCGCATGTGCTGGCGGTACGTCCGCGTTCGATCGGGGTGGCGGATATGGGGGATCATTTCCACATCACTTTTATGGAGCCCCCCATGCCCGTGGCCACCGTCGCAATGGAGCAATGGTGCAAGGAATTGGCAGATCAACCAATAGGTTAAAGCGTTATGCGAAAAACCTGTATCACTTAACGCTGCCTAAAATCTCTGATTTCAGGCAGCGTTAAGTGATGCTCTATGTTTCAGGTATTTCGTCAAACGCTATAGAGGCCTTACTTGAACTTATCCACCAGCTTTTGCAGTGGGCTGCGTGGGTCGGGTTCGGGCGCGGCCGGCTGGGATTTTCCGGCCGGTTTGGGCTTGGGCGATGGGCGGGGGCTGGGCTGTAGGCGCAGCCCCACCGCGTTCAGAAATCTGGCGCTGTCGCCTTTGGCCAGATGCGCCGCGCCATCGCTGATGCCGCGCAGCATATCATCCAGCCAAGCCTGATCGGCCTTGGCGAAATCATGCAGCACATAGCCCGCCACCCGGTCCTTGTGGCCGGGATGGCCGATGCCGATGCGCACCCGGCCATATTCTGCGCCAATATGCTGATGGATCGAGCGCAGGCCGTTATGGCCGGCATGGCCTCCGCCCTGTTTGGCGCGGATCTTGCCCGGGGCCAGATCCAGCTCGTCATGGAACACCACCACATCCGCCGGCTCCAGCTTGTAAAACCGCATCGCCTGACTGACAGATTGGCCGGACAGGTTCATGAAGGTTTCGGGTTTAAGCAAAACCACCTTTTCGCCGTCCAGCCGCCCCTGACTGATCCGGCCCTGAAACTTGGCCTGCCACGGGCCAAAGCCATGATCCGCCGCGATTTCATCCAGCGCCATAAAGCCGATATTGTGGCGGTTATTGGCATATTTCGCGCCCGGATTTCCCAGGCCGACAAAGAGGCGCATCTGCTGTTCCCTTCGCTTTGATTTCGCACAAATTTACAAACTCACTCGCCCAAACGCAAACACGGGGCCAATAGGCCCCGTGCTGTGTCATAGCCAAAGGCTGACCGCAAAAGATTACTCTTCGGCGGCTTCTTCGGTGGTCTCTTCGCCTTCTTCGGCGGCTTCATCCGCTTCTTCGGCTTCCACGGAAACGGTCGGAGCTTGAACATTCGCGATCACAAAATCACGGTCGGTGATGACTGGGGTCACGCCTTCGGGCAGCTCAACGCTGGAGATGGTGATGGTGTCGCCCACATCCAGACCGGCCAGATCGACGGTGATGTGATCCGGGATGTCACCGGCCAGCACGTTCAGCTCGACTTCGGGGCGCACAATGGTCAGAACGCCGCCTTTGGACAGGCCAACGCATTCTTCTTCGTTGATGAACTCAACATGAATGTTCATGTCAATACGGCTGTCGCGGTGCAGGCGCAGGAAGTCAACGTGGGTCGGCAGGTCTTTGACCACATCGCGCTGCACGTCACGGCAAACCACGCGCACGTCGTCATGGCCTTCAACCTTGAGGTTGAACAGAGTGGCCAAAAAGCCACCAGCTTTGAGCATCTTGAAGAGCCTGTTATAAGGGATGTTGATCGGCAGCGGATCGGCGCTACCGCCGTAAACCACACCGGGCACCAGCCCGTCGCGACGTGCTTGACGGGCGGCCCCCTTGCCTGTCCCCTGACGCACTTCTGCGTGTAGATCTGGAATCTTTCCAGCCATGATAATTCTCCTAAAGTTTAAGGCGCGGGATCCTCCAAGGGTGTAAACCCGCTGATGAAGTGGCGCGTATAGACGGAATCAGGGGCGATGTGAAGGGGGAAATGTGGCCGATGCGGCATCCTTTCGCCCGCCCTTGCCGGCAATTTCGCCCGGAGCGGGCAGATCATTTGACATAACCGCCAGATTGGGCACAATCCCTATACCCCCTGCCCCGCGCAAGGCACCCGCCATTTGCGCGACCAAAGGACACAACCATGCGCCTGCTCAAACCGCTCGCCATCCCGGCCTTTCGCAATATGTTTATCGCCCAGGCGCTGTCGCTGATCGGCAGCGGGCTGGCCACAGTGGCGCTGGGGTTGCTGGCCTATGAGCTGGCTGGGGATAGTGCCGGTATGGTGCTGGGCATCGCCATGGCGATCAAGATGGTGGCGTATGTGTTCCTTTCGCCTCTGGCCGCGGCGCTGGCCAATAACATGCCAAGGCGCGGCTTTCTGGTCGGGCTGGATCTGGCGCGTGCCGGGTTGGTGCTGTTTTTCCCATTTGTGGATCAGATCTGGCAGGTTTATCTGCTGATCTTTCTGCTGTTTTCGCTGACCGCCGGGTTCACCCCGGTGTTTCAGGCCACCATCCCCGATATCGTCAAAGATGAAGAAACCTATGTCAACGCCCTGACCCTGTCGCGGGTGTCGTTCAATATCGAAGCCATCGCCAGCCCCATTCTGGCCGGGGCCCTGATGAGCGTGATGACCTTCAACTGGCTGTTCATGTTTACGTCGCTGGGGTTCGTGGCCTCGGCGCTGTTGGTGTGGAACATCCACAATCTGGCCGACTCGACCACCGATAACCCGGCCCCGTTTATCAAACGCGTCACCATGGGGCTGACGATTTTCAGCAAAACCCCAAGGCTGCGGGGGTTGATGGCGCTGAATATCGTGGTGTCGTTCATGTCGGCCAATGTCTATATCAACAGCATTATCGTTGCCCATAACACGCTGGGCGGCGATGAGCAGACCTATCTGAATCTGCTGCTGGCCTTCGGAGTGGGCTCAATTCTGGCAGCGCTGCTGCTGCGCCCGGCGATCATGGCGCTCAGCCTGCGGGGGATGTGCCTGCTGTCGGCTCTGGTCGCGGCGGGGGCACCCGGAGTGCTGCTGCTGGGGACCAACCCGGTGCTGATGCTGGGGCTGTGGGCGGTGCTGGGCTTTGCCACCTCGCTGATCACCACCAGCAGCGGGCTGTTGCTGCGGGTCTCGGCCAGCGAACCGGATCGGCCTTCGGTGTTTGCGGCGCAGTTTTCGCTATCGCACGCCTGCTTTCTGGTCGCCTATCTGCTGGTGGCATGGTTAGGAAGGCAGTGGGGCGCGGTGCCGGCGCTGTGGGTGACGGCGGCGCTGTCGCTTATGGCCTCGGCGCTGGCGCTGCGGCTGTGGCACCGTCAGGACAAGGCCGAGCTGGAACACACCCACCCCGCCCATAGCCACGCGCATCTGCACGTCCATGACGCGCACCACCAACACCCGCATATCGGCGATGAAGGCCCCGAGCCCCACAGCCACCCGCATAAACACGCCGAACTGACCCATATTCATCATTTCACAATCGACACTCATCATTTGGACTGGCCCTATAAACATGCAAACTGATCTTTACCAAACCCCGCCCGCCGATCTGGCCAAACGCATCACCGAGATTGCCAAACAGCATCCCGACAATCTGATGGCCCGGCATTTTGACCCAGATTATTTCGCCGCTCTGACGCCCGATCTGCAACGCCGTCTGATTGCGGTGATGAAAACCGGGATTGAGAATCCGGGCTCTCAGATGGGCGCTTATGCGATGCAGCCGGATGATTATCAGCAATTCGCGCCGATGCTGGATCAGATGATCCGCGATTTTCACGGGATTGATCCGGGGGGTGAGATTTGCCAGCCCACAGATTGGGACAGCAGCCAGCTGGCCTGCGATCTGGGGGCGATTGATCCGCGGCTGAAACAGGTTTCGATGCGGGTGCGGGTGGCGCGCAACCTTGCCAGCTTCCCCCTGCCCGGGGCGATGAACAAACAACAGCGGCTGGAACTGGAGGCCGCCGCGATCAAAGCCTTTGCCGCGCTGATCGACAACCCTGATTTTGGCGGTCAATATCTGTCGATCACCCCCGGCTCGCCCCATGAAATGTCGCCCGAGAAATACCGCGCGCTGGTCGAAGCGCATCAGATGTTCAAAGATATGAGCGGCGACAAATATCTGAAATCGGCCGGGATTTCATCGGATTGGCCCTATGGGCGGGGGATTTATATCTCTGAAGCGCAGGATTTTCTGGTTTGGGTCGGCGAAGAGGACCATCTGCGCATCATGTCGATGCAAACCGGCGGAGACCTGAAGGCGCTGTTTGCCCGCCTGCATGACGGGCTGACCACTCTGGCGCGGCTGCTGCCCGATTTTGCCATTTCGCCGAAATATGGCGCGATTGCCTCCTGCCCGACCAATCTGGGGGCGGGAATGCGGGCCAGCCTGCATCTGAAACTGCCGCATCTAACCCAAAACGGCAGTGATCTGAGCGCCGTCACCGCGCTGGCCAAACCGCTGGGGCTGGCAGTGCGCGGCGCAGGGGGCGAGCATTCCGATGCCGGGGCGGATGGTCTGGTGGATATTTCGCCCTCAGCCCGGCTGGGGGTCAGCGAAATGCAGATCATGCAGCGTCTTTATGATGGGGTGGCGCAGCTGTGGCAGGCCGAATGCCAGCATTCATAGCTTGATGCAAATCCGAGGGCTGCGTAAAGTGGCCGGTGACCCTCTGACCCTTCAGGCCATAAGGATAATGTCATGCCCGTGATCACCGAAATCGAAGATCTCAAGAAAATCTATCGCCGTAAGACTCCGAAAATGTTTTACGATTATGCCGAAAGTGGCAGCTGGACCGAGCAGACTTTTCGCGAGAATTGCTCGGATTTTGACCAGATCCGCCTGCGGCAACGGGTGGCAGTAGATATGACCGGGCGCAGCACGGCGGGGCAGATGATCGGGCAGGATGTGGCTATGCCCGTGGCGCTGGCGCCGGTGGGGTTGACCGGGATGCAGTCGGCCGATGGCGAAATCAAAGCCGCACGCGCCGCCGAAGCCTTTGGTGTGCCGTTCACGCTGTCGACCATGTCGATCTGCTCAATTGAGGATGTCGCCGAACACACGCAAAAGCCGTTCTGGTTTCAGGTCTACACCCTGAAAGACAGCGATTTCATGAACCGGCTGTTTGAACGCGCCCGGGCCGCGAATTGTTCGGCCATTGTGATCACGGTCGATCTGCAACTGCTGGGCCAGCGGCACAAGGATTTGAAAAACGGCCTGTCCGCCCCGCCCAAGCTGACGGTGAAATCCATCGCCAATATGATGACCAAGGTGCAATGGGGTCTGGGGATGCTGGGCACCAAGCGGCGCTTTTTTGGCAATATCGTTGGCCATGTCAAAGGGGTGAAAGACCCTTCTGATCTGGCGCAATGGACCCATTCGGCCTTTGACCAGACCCTGAATTGGGAGCGCATCGCCGAATTCAAAAAGATGTGGGGCGGCAAGGTGATCATCAAGGGCATTCTGGATGTCGAAGACGCCAAAATGGCCGTCAAGGTCGGGGCGGATGCGATCATTGTCTCGAACCATGGTGGGCGGCAACTGGATGGGGCGATCAGCTCGATCCGGGCTTTGGGGCCGATCATGGATGCGGTGGGCGATCAGATCGAAGTGCATCTGGATAGCGGCATCCGCAGCGGTCAGGATGTGCTCAAGGCGCTGGCGATGGGGGCCAAGGGCACCTATATCGGCCGCGCTTTCACCTATGGGCTGGGGGCGATGGGCGAGCAGGGCGTGACCAAGGCGCTTGAGGTAATCCAGCGCGAGCTTGACCTGTCGATGGGCCTGTGCGGGCGGCGCAGAGTTGACGAGTTGGACAAGGATATGCTGCTGATCCCGAAAAATTTTGCCGGTGACTGGGAATAAGTCAGACCGGCTCTATACAGGCCAATGCCCGCGCGGTTACCTCCGTGCGGGCATTTTTTGTTGAGAATTGTCTTTATTTTCAACTGGACAGGCCCGGATTTCGCGCCCAAAACAGCGCTGTCCAATCTACCAGAAGTGGGCAAATTCGGCCTAACTGTCGAACAATTATGGCTTTTTGGCCCTAATGTTGCCAAGATTCCCAGTCATTTCATTCTTCATCGGGACAAACCATATGCGGTGATTCGTATGTGCAAGCCCAGCGGAAGGCCTCAGGAACGCCATAAAATGTTCCAGAAACATTAATAATTTCCGCGTATTGAGGATTTGAGAGGACAAAAGGCAATGGAGAATACCGCAATGTTACAGCCAGAAACTGCGCCAATTACCGCCTGCACAGTTTCGCGCGATGTGGCCAATTTCGATCTGCTGATTGATGATATGGAAGCCGAACTGGGCGAAAGCTGGGGCGATCTGACACTTCAGGATGCCAGCGTCTTTTTGACTCAACCCGATGCTGATGCCCTGGAATTCATCGCCATTGCCATTGATGACCAGGACGAAGAGGATCTGGGCCTGATCGGGGATCTGATCACCACGGCCAAAGATAAGGGCATCAAGGTGATCCTGATTGCCGAAGAGGTCAGCCCGATTGCCCTGCACCAGTTGCTGCGTCAGGGGGCGAATGACTTCATCCCCTACCCGCTGCCCGATGGAGAGCTGCACAGCGTCATCGAACGGATGCGTGCGCCCAAGCCTCCCAAAGAACCGGCACTGCCCGCAGAAATGCGGCCAACTCTGAAGGCCACTGACGGCCATGATGGGGTGGTGTTGCCGGTGCATGGTATGGGTGGCGGCACCGGGGCTTCCACCTTTGCTGTCAATCTGGCGTGGGAACTGGCCAATGTCGAAAAGGAAAACGGCCCGCGGGTCTGCCTGATTGATCTTGATCTGCAGTTTGGCTCGGTCTCGACCTATCTGGATCTGCCGCGGCGCGAAATCATCTATGATGTGCTGTCCGATACCGAAGCCATGGACAGCGACAGCTTCATGCAGGCGCTGTTGACTTATAAAGAAAAGCTGCATGTGTTCACCTCGCCATCGGACATGCTGCCGCTGGATCTGGTCGATACCGATGACATCAACCGCATTATCGACATTGCCAAGGCCAATTTCGATTATGTGGTGATTGATATGCCTTCGACCCTGATCAGCTGGACCGAAGCGGTGCTGAATCAGGCCGATATTTATTTCGCCCTGTTAGAGCTGGATTTGCGCTGTGCGCAGAATGTACTGCGCTTGATCCGGGCGCTCAAGGCCGAAGAGCTGCCTTATAAAAAGCTGAAATTCGTGTTGAACCACGCCCCGAAATTCACCGATCTCAGTGGCAAATCACGGGTGAAACGGCTGGCCGAAAGCCTGGATATTGATATCGAGCTGCAACTGGCCGATGGCGGAAAACAGGTCATGCAATCGGGCGATCATGGCGAACCGATGGCGCTGTGCGCCAGCAAAAACCCGTTCCGCAAAGATATGATGAAGCTGGCGCAATCCGTTCACGACATCAACCAAGCCGCTGAAACCGGCAACTAAACAAGGGGCCAAGTGCCATGTTCTCGCGTTACAAAAAAACCGCTCCGGCCAAACCGGCCCCCAGCGCGGCCCCACAGCCGGCCAATACGGCACCGGCTGAAAAGCCCAAGCGCCTGCGCAAGGCACCTTCTGCCCCGGCGCAAGCTGCCCCGATGGACAAGGAGATGAAGCGCAAGAGCAAGCTGGGCGAAATCCGTCTGGAACTGCACAAGGAATTGCTGGACAATCTGAACCTGTCCGCGCTTGAATCCGCCTCTGAGGCCGATTTGCGCGCTGAAATCAACGCCATCGCCGAAGAAGCGCTGACCGATATGAACGTGGTTTTAAACCGCGAAGAGCGCCGGCATCTGTATCAGGAGCTGTTTGACGAAGTCACCGGGCTGGGCCCGATCGAACCGTTGCTGAAAGATGAAACCATCAGCGATATTCTGATCAACGGCCCGCAACAGATTTTTGTTGAACGCAACGGTAAATTGCAGCTGAGCGATATTACCTTCAAGGATGAAAAGCACCTGCTGCGCATCATTGACAAGATCGTTTCCGCCGTGGGCCGCCGGGTGGATGAATCCAACCCTTATGTGGATGCGCGTCTGGCCGATGGCTCGCGTTTTAACGCCATGGTGCCGCCGATTGCGGTGGATGGCTCGCTGGTTTCCATTCGGAAATTCAAGAAAGACAAGCTGGGCATTGATGATCTGGTGGCGTTTGGTGCGTTTTCCGAGGAAATGGCCGCTTATTTGCAGGCCGCTGTGGCGTGTCGTCTGAATGTGATCGTATCGGGCGGGACGGGTTCTGGTAAAACCACCACCCTGAACGCGCTTTCCTCTTTCATCGACAATTCTGAACGCATCCTCACCATCGAGGACACCGCCGAATTGCAACTGCAACAGATCCATGTTGGCCGGATGGAGAGCCGTCCGCCCAATGTGGAGGGCAAGGGCGAAGTTTCCCCGCGTGACTGTCTGAAAAACGCCCTGCGGATGCGCCCGGATCGCATTATCGTGGGGGAAACCCGCGGCGAAGAGGTAATCGACATGCTGCAGGCGATGAACACCGGCCATGATGGGTCGATGACCACAATTCACGCCAACTCGGCCCGTGATGGGGTGTCGCGGATGGAAAACATGATCGCCATGGCCGGCATCGAAATGCCGCTCAAGGCCGTGCGCAGCCAGATTTCCTCGGCCGTGAACCTGATCGTGCAGGCGTCGCGTTTGCAGGATGGCTCGCGCCGGATGACCTCGATCACCGAAATCACCGGGATGGAGGGCGAGGTGATCTCGATGCAGGAAGTCTTTAAATTTCAGCGGGTCGGCCTGGCCCCGGACAACAAAATTCTTGGGCATTTCACCGCCACCGGGGTGCGCTCGCATTACAGCGAACGATTCCGCATGTGGGGCTATGATCTGCCGCCATCCATTTTTGAACCCGTTTCTGTGGAGTAAAACGATGACCATCAATTTCGAATTTGTCGTTTACGGCTTGGTCTTTGTCGCAGTGCTGTTTCTGGTTGAGGGCATCTATCTGACGGTGTTCGGCAAATCCATCAGCCTGAACAGCAAGGTCAGCCGCCGCATCGACATGCTGGAAAAAGGCACCCGACGCGAAGAGGTGATGGAGAAGCTGCGCAAAGAAATGGAGCAGCACGCGCGCTCAAACGGGATTCCGCTTTATTCTTTGCTGGCCAACAAGGCCAAAAAGGCCAATATCGCCTTTTCGCCGGTGCATCTGATCCTTCTGATGATCGCGCTGAGCATCTTTGCCTTCATCGGCATGACCATGGGCACCGGCGCTTCGGTGCCGGTGCGGGCGGCGCTGTCGGTCGCCATGGGGGTTGGCGGGGTTTATATCTGGGTGAGCCAAAAGGCGAAAAAGCGCCTGGCCCTGATGGAAGAACAACTGCCCGATGCGGTTGATCTGATGGTGCGTTCCTTGCGGGTGGGGCATCCGTTTTCCTCGGCGCTGGCGATTGTGGCGCAGGAAATTCCCGATCCGCTGGGCAGCGAAATGGGCATCATTGCCGATGAAAACACCTATGGCCGCGATGTGGGCGAGGCGCTCAAGGAAATGGCGATGCGTCTTGAATTGCAGGATATGCGTTTTTTGGCGGTTGCGGTCAGCATCCAGCAGACATCGGGTGGTAATCTGGCCGAGATTTTGCATGGGCTGTCCCGCGTAATCCGCTCGCGTTTCAAACTGTTCCGCCGCATCAAGGCCATCACGGCCGAGGCCAAATGGTCTGGCAACTTTTTGTCCGCCTTCCCGTTGCTGGCGCTGATCGTCATCAACCTGATCAAACCAGATTATTACGACGAGGTTATGGAGAGCTCTTATTTCATTCCGGCCTGTCTGGTTGTGGCTGTGTTCCTGACGGTGAACCTGTTCGTGATGCGCTGGCTTGTGAATATCAAGGTATAGGGGGAAATCATGGGGTTTCTTGACACGATAAATACGATGCTGATCGACATGATGGGCCCGTTTGGCCCACTGCTGGCGGTGGGCATTCTGGGGATGTTCATGATCCTGCTGACCCTGCCGATACTGCTGCAGAAAAAACAAGATCCGCTGGACAAGCTGCGCAAAACCACCCGTTCTGGAAGTCGCAACAACAAAGGCCCGCAGCTGCGGCAAAATCAGGGCAGCAAAAAGCTGGAAAAATTCTCGAGCTATCTTGAGCCTCAGGATGCTGAAGAATACTCGACTATGCGCTTAAAGCTTTTGCAGGCCGGTTACCCGTCGAAAACTGCGGTGCGCACCTTTCACTTTGTGCAATTCCTGTTGGGGGTGGGTTGTTTGGTGGCGGGCACGATTTACGCCCTGACCTTAGGGGCCACCGAAGAACAAACCACGCAAACCATGATGATGACCATCCTGCTGCCCGGCGTTTTCGGCTATATGGCACCGCGATACTGGATCAACAAACGCCAGAAAGAACGCGAATTGCAAATCATCAATGGTTTTCCTGATGCGCTGGACATGATGCTGGTCTGTGTCGAGGCCGGGCAATCGCTGGATCAGGCCATTGTGCGGGTCTCGAACGAGCTTGAGATCAGTCACCCTGCGCTGGCCGGTGAATTTCAGCTGGTGACCGAAGAAATGAAGGCCGGGAAAGACCGTTTGGCCGTGTTGCGCGATTTGTCCGAGCGTATCGGGGTGCAGGATGTATCGTCTTTTGTGACCGTGTTGATCCAGTCCTCCAGCTTCGGGACGTCAATCTCAGAAGCGTTGCGGGTGTTTTCGGCCGAAATGCGTGATAAAAGAGTGATGCGGGCCGAAGAAAAGGCAAATAAATTGCCCACCAAGATGACATTGGCCACAATGATGCTGACATTGCCGCCATTGCTGATTATTCTGATCGGGCCTTCGCTTTACAGCATCTCAACATTGTTATCAGGCAAACTGTTTTAGGTTCATGACACGAAAATGGCTGAAATCTCTTCTGACATGTGCCCTGTTGGCCGCGTGTCAGCCTGCTGGCCAGCTGGGCCAAGCCAAAGACAGCCCTTATGCCCCCACTGGCTATCCGCGCCACCAGAAATCGGTTGACGGGCTTATTGTCGGGCACCGTTTGATGGCCGCGGGCCAATACGAGCTGGCGCTCAAGGCATATTACCGCGCCGCCGGAAAATACGGGTTGAACGCTGATACCTACAGCGCGCTTGGCTCGGCCAATTTGCAGCTGGGGCGTTTGGGGCAGGCCGAGGATTTACTGCGCAAGGCGATCAAGCATGATGAGAAATTCGTTCCGGCGTGGAACAATCTGGGCGTGGTGCTGATGGGCCGGGGCAAAATTGCCGAAGCCAAGCAGGTTTTTCAGACCGCTTATGCGCTGGATAGTGGCCAAAGTGACTCCATTCGCAAAAATTTACGCCTGGCTATCGCAAAATCTGATAATCTGGGTTACGTTGACGACGATATCGACAGTAATTTCCAGCTGATGTGGCGTGGGGGTGGTGATTATTTGCTTTTGCCCGCATCTTGAGGAAATTCGAGCAGCAAAAAGGACGCAAAAATGCGCCACATGAGTTTGATTTGCCTGTGTCTGACAGGCGCTTTGGCTGTATCTGCCTGCCAGAAATCCGGTGATGCAGATGTCAGCCGCACCCTCAAAGACCTGAATGTCATTGATGAAAGCAATCTGAGCGACATCATGCTCAGCGCTGCTGACCCGGCCGAGGCCGTGGCCTATTTCCGCAAATCCAGCGCCAATGAGCCCGAGCGCATTGATTTCAAACGCGGCCTGGCCAAATCGCTGATCCGCGCCAAACGCCCAGCTCAGGCGCTCAGCGCTTGGGATGATGTGGTCAAGCACCCCGAAGCCACGAATGAGGATCGGGTCGAGTTGGCTGATGCCCATATCCGCAATGGCAACTGGAAAAAGGCCAAAGCCACGCTGGACAGCATCCCCCCCACCCATGAGACCTATAAGCGCTACCGGCTTGAGGCCATGGTGGCCGACAGCAACAAGCAGTGGAAAAAAGCCGACAGTTATTACAAAACCGCGATGGGGCTGACCACCAATCCGGGCAGTGTGCTGAACAACTGGGGCTATTCCAAACTGACCCGCGGCGATTACAAGGAGGCCGAGCGCCTGTTCGCCGAGGCTCTGGGCTATGATGATTCACGGTTTACCACGAAAAACAATCTGGTGCTGGCCCGCAGCGCCCAGCGCAATTATACGCTGCCGGTGATCAAGATGACTCAGATCGAGCGCGCCCAGCTGCTGCACACCATGGCGCTGTCTGCGATCAAAAAAGGCGATGTCTCGACCGGCAAAGGTCTGCTGAAAGAGGCCATCGACACCCATCCGCAACATTTTGACGCCGCCGTCACCTCGCTGGCTGCACTTGAAAACAACGTGGCAAACTGATGATTATGGATATTTCTGCCAGCACGGCGCTGTGGTTTTTCCCCTTTGTGCTGCCCATTGCAATCTGGGCGGCCTGGAGCGATCTGAAATTCATGAAAATCCCCAACCTGTCGGTTCTTGCCCTGTTGGCGGTGTTTCTGATCATCGGTCTGATTGCCCTGCCTTGGGCTGAATACCCGTGGCGTTTGCTGCATCTGGTCGTGATTCTGGTGGTCGGGTTCGTGATGAACATGATCGGCATGATCGGTGCCGGAGATGCCAAATTCGCCGCCGCAATGGCCCCGTTTGTGGCCTTGGGCGATGCGTTTGTCATGGGGTATATTCTGGCGGCCTCCATGCTTGTGGGTTTTGTCATCCACCGGCTGTTTCAACGTAGCAAATCCTTTCGCAAGCTGACATCGGATTGGCAAAGCTGGGAAAACAGGGACTTCCCCATGGGGTTTCCTCTAGCATGTTCCCTGCTGATTTACCTTGGGCTGGGCATCGCCTGGGGCGGCGCTTAGTGGTGATTTTGCCGCTGAACGGCTGAAAAAACAAATCCTCGCCCCATAATCGCCAAAATTTTGGGGCGATAACGGGGGATAAGGTCAAATACCGCTGTGACGGATCAGAAAAGGGAACCGCCCATGGAGACGCAGACATCAGGCGTTGTCGCCCCCCCTGCCCCCAAACGCATGGAGCAGATGAACCTGCCCATCGTGATGATGCGCGACATTTTGCTGAAAACGATTTTCCGCAAAAATCTGGAAATGGTCACCGAGATCGCCAAATCCATCTGCCTGCCGATTCCGGTCACGCAAGAGCTGGTCGATCTGGCCCGCAACCAAAGGATGCTTGAGGCCACCGGCAGTATGCATGCCGGGTCAGGCGGGCAGATGGGGTATCAGCTGACCGATCAGGGCAAGGCCCGCGCCTTGGATGCGCTGGGGCAGTCGGAGTATTTCGGCGCCATGCCGGTGCCGCTGGAGGTTTACCGCGAGCAGGTCAAGCGCCAATCCATCCGCAACATCCAGATCACCCGCCAACAGCTGACCAGTGCCATGGGGCATCTGATTTTGCCCGACAGCCTGATTGATCATCTGGGTCCGGCAGTGGGTTCGGGCCGTTCCATTTTGATGTATGGCCCGCCGGGCAACGGGAAATCGGCGATTTCCAACGGTATTCGCGATGCGCTGGGGGACAAGATTTATGTGCCCCGCGCGGTGGAATATGCCGGTCAGGTGATCACGGTTTATGACCCGATCGTGCATAGCGCCGCCGAAGAACAAGAGGACGACCCCCACAGCCTGCGCCGCACCGGCAACCGCTATGACACGCGCTATGTCAAATGCCAGCGCCCGACGGTAATCACCGGCGGCGAATTGAGCCTGAGCATGCTTGATCTGGTCTATAACCCGACCGCACGCACCTATCAGGCACCGCTACAGCTGAAATCCACTGGCGGGGTTTTCATCGTTGACGACCTTGGCCGTCAGGCCGATCCGCCTCAGGCGCTGATCAACCGCTGGATTGTGCCTCTGGAAGAAAGCAAAGATATTCTGGCGCTGCAATCGGGTGAAAAATTCGAGGTGCCGTTTGACACGCTGGTGATTTTCTCGACCAACTTCCACCCTAATGAGCTGTTTGACAAAGCGGCGCTGCGCCGGATTTTCTTCAAAATCAAAATTGATGGCCCCTGTCAGGAAGATTTCCTGAAAATTTTTGCCATGGTGGCCCGCAAAAAGAAAATGCCGCTGGACGAGGCGACACTGGTGCATTTGTTGAAAACGAAATACCCGACGATTGACAATGTCTATGCCAATTATCAGCCGATTTTCCTGATTGATCAGATGATCGCGATTTGTGAATTCGAGGGCATTCCGCGCCAGATGCGCCCCGATCTGCTGGATCGGGCCTGGGCCAATATGTTCGTCAAGGAAGAGAAGATCGTGCATTAGAAGGCCGCGCCTGCCGGGCAGGCAGGCGCGGCCTGAAGAAAAGCACTGGGCAAAACGGCCCGCGCGGGGTTCCTAACTGTCCAAGGCCGATAGCCGTTTGATCAGGCTGGAGGTATCCCACCGCCCGCCACCCAGTTTCTGCACGTCTTTGTAAAACTGATCCACCAGCGCCGTCACCGGCAGGCTGGCCCCGTTTTCATCCGCCGCTTCCAGACAAATCCCCAGATCCTTGCGCATCCAATCCACCGCAAAGCCGTGGTCAAATTCATCATCCAGCATGGTTTGGTAACGGTTTTCCATCTGCCAGCTGCCCGCCGCGCCGCCTTTGATCACCTCGACCACCGCGCGACCATCCAGACCGGCTTTTTGTGCGAAATGCAGCGCCTCAGACAGCCCCTGCACCAAACCGGCAATGCAAATCTGATTGACCATCTTGCTCAGCTGTCCGGCCCCGCTGGCCCCGATCAATTTGCAAATGCGGGCATAGGCGGCGATCACCGGCTCGGCGCGGGTGTAGACCTCGGGCGCTCCGCCACACATCACCGACAACACCCCGTTTTCCGCCCCGGCCTGCCCGCCAGAAACCGGCGCGTCGACAAAGCCGATCCCGGCCTGATCGGCCAGCGCCGCCAATTCCCGGGTGACTTTGGCCGAAACGGTGGTGTGATCGACAAACACTGCCCCCACCGCCATTCCGGCAAAGGCGCCATCCTCGCCCAGACACACCGTGCGCAAATCGTCATCATTGCCGACACAGCACATGACAAACTCGGCCCCCTTAGCCGCCTGACGCGGGGTTGGAGCGAAATCGGCCTTGTGCTGTTCGGCCCAGCCTTGGGCTTTGGCCGTGGTGCGATTGTATACCGTCACCTGATGCCCCGCAGCCACCAGATGCCCCGCCATCGGATAGCCCATCACTCCCAGACCTAAAAATGCGACTTTTGCCATGGTTGTTTTCCCTTTGATTTGTCATGCGTGGTTTCTACATGTATTGACAGCTGGACACTGAACGTCAAGCGCGGTCGGGCAACCGCCGCCGGGCCAAACCACCATGGGGCAATTATGGTATTCGTATTTCGCTGGCTGATCCGCATTATTCTGGGCCTGTTTGCCCTGAGCCTGTTAAGCGCGGTGATTATCTATTATCTGGCCGCGCGGTCCCTGCCCGATTATAATGCCCGCCATCAGGTCAAGGGGATCTCTGGCGCGGTTGAGATTTTGCGCGACAATGCCGGGGTGCCGCATATTTTCGGCGAAAATGACGCGGATGTGTTTTATGCGCTGGGATTTGCCCATGCCCAAGACCGGCTGTGGCAGATGACCATGCTGCGGCGCACCGTGCAGGGCCGTTTGTCAGAGCAATTCGGTCAGCGCAGCGTCAAGACGGATGAGATCATGCGCCGCCTTGACCTCTATAACCTGTCGCTGAAATCAGTCAAAGCGCAGAGCCCGCAGACATTGGCCACGCTTCAGGCATATTCCAAAGGCGTCAATGCCTGGCTGGCCAAGGTCAATCAGGGGGCGTTGGGCCGGGGCGCGCCGGAATTTTTCCTGTTCAGCAATCAGATCGCCCCGTGGCAACCGGCGGATTCGATTGCCATTCTCAAGCTGATGGCGCTGCAAATGTCCTCGCATCTGGAACAGGAGGTGCTGCGGGCTCAGACTTCGTTGCTGATTAGCGAAGAGCGGCTGCGCGACATTCTGCCCGATGTCCCCGGCACCGCGATTTCCGCCCTGCCCAAATACAGCCAACTGTTCCCCACCCTGCCCCGCTATGCCGCCACGCGCCCTGCCGCGCCTGATCCGTTGTCTCCGTTCAAAGGCCGAGTCTTGGCCGGAGCCTCCAATGCCTGGGCCGCCGCCCCGTCGCGTTCGGCCGCCGGGGGCACATTGCTGGCCAATGATCCGCATCTGGGCTTTTCCGCCCCCACCATCTGGTATCTGGCGCGTCTGGAGCTGGCGCAGGGCGGCGTGATCGGGGCCAGCATCCCCGGGGTGCCGGTGATTTTGAGCGGGCGCAGCGATTATCTGGGCTGGGGGATCACGGCGGCTCATGCGGATGATCAGGATGTTTATATCGAGCGGCTCAACCCCGATAATCCAGAAGAATACCTGACCCCGCAGGGCTATGAGCCCTTCATCACCCGGGATTCGATCATCAACATCAAAGACTCGACCCCGGTGACCCTGAAACTGCGCTGGAGCGCCAACGGCCCGGTTTTGCCCGGTAGCCACCGCGATCTGGGCAGCATCACGCCAGCTGGGCATGTCACCAGCCTGGCCTGGACGGCGCTCAGCCCCGAGGATAGTTCGATCGGGGCGGCGCTGGAGCTGATGCAGGCGCGTTCGATCCCGCAGGCCATTGCCGCCGGGGAGCATTTCCTAGCCCCGGCATTGAACCTCACCTTGGCCTCGGGCGACGAGATCGCCATGAAAACCGTCGGAGCCCTGCCCAAACGTGACCCCCGGCATCAGACCAAGGGTCGCATTCCCTCGCAAGGCTGGTTGGCCGAAAACCGCTGGCAGGGGCGGATGGATTACCGCGACAACCCGGATTTCTTTAACCCTGAAGGCGGGTTGATCGGCAATACCAACAACAAGATGATTGATCGCCCCTTTCCCAACCATGTCAGCTATAGCTGGGGCGACAGCCAGCGGATTTTGCGCTGGAAACGGCTGATGCAGAGCCGTCAGGTCCACACCCGCGAGAGCTTTATCGAAGCGCAGTTGGATACGGTCAGCTATAGCGCCCGCGCCCTGTTGCCTCTGGTGGCGGCAGAGCTGTGGTTTACCGGCCCCGCCGCGCCCAAGGGCACCCCGGAACATCAGCGCCAGAAAGCTCTGGAGTTGCTGGGCAGCTGGAATGGCGAGATGAACGAGCATCTGCCCGAGCCGCTGATCTATGCCGCCTGGATGCGCAGCCTGCAAAGCCGGCTGATCAAGGACGAGCTGGGGCCGCTGGCCGCCAAATTCACCCATCTTGAGCCGCTGTTCATCGAACGGGTGTTTCGCAATGTGGATGGGGCTTCGGCCTGGTGCGATATTCTGCAATCGGCAGCGGTGGAAAGCTGCACCGATATTGCCCGCATGGCGCTGGATGATGCGCTGCTGTGGATTGGCGAACATCACAGCGGCAATCTGGAATCCCTGCGCTGGGGCGATGCGCATCAGGCGATTCAGGATCACCCGGTTCTGGGCAATCTGGCGGTGCTGAAATGGTTTGTGAACATCCGCCAGCCCACCTCGGGCGGAGACAACACCCTGCAACGCGGGCTCAGCAGCGGGCGCGAGCCAGCACCGTTTCAGAATGTGCATGGGGCCGGGTTTCGGGCGGTTTACGATTTTGCCGACCCGGATAGCTCGGTCTTTATCATCTCGACCGGCCAATCCGGCCACCCTCTGTCACGCTTTTACGACAATCTGGGCGAGCTGTGGCGGCGGGGCGAATATATCCCGATGTCGCTGGACCCGGCTCTGGCCCGGGCCGCAGCGGCGGGTGTGGTGGTGTTGGAGCCCAAACACGGGGATGGCGCGGGCTGAACGCCCGGGCGTGCGCATCATTGTCTTTTATTTCAAAAGCTTAGCCTTGTAGACAAAACTTCCAAACGGGATAAAAGACGCCACCGCCCCGATCAGGGTGAGCTTCAGGCTGACCCGCCCCATCGCCCAGAAAGACAGCAAAGTCAGGATAAATCCGACAAACAACGCCCCATGCACCGGCCCAATCAGTTTCACCGCCATGGGCAGCTGCACCCAATATTTCAGTGGCACGGCCACAAAAACCAAGGCAACCAGTGATGTGCCCTCCAGCAATGCTGCGATTTTCAGCCACTTCAGTCCTGAATGTCTCATGGGGGTCTCTGCTCCTTTTTTGCAACGCAAGGCACTGTTGGTCTGCCCCGATAACAAATGTCACCCGGGCTGGACATGCGGCAAATTGGACAGCTGCGCAGATGCGCATGGCCATTGACACAAAACAAGAACGCTTGTAGAACGAAGCGGAACATCTATGCAATACCACGATTGAGGGAGTGGCGCTATGCTGACACGCAAGCAGCTGGAACTGTTGGAGTTTATCAATAACCGGGTGACGCGTGACGGGGTGCCGCCCTCATTTGACGAGATGAAAGAAGCGCTGAGTTTGCGGTCCAAATCCGGCATCCACCGGCTGATCACGGCGCTGGAGGAACGCGGCTTTATCCGCCGTCTGGCCCATCGTGCCCGGGCGATTGAGATCATCAAATTGCCGGAAACGCTGGATCATGCCGCTGGGAAACCCGCTGGATTTAGCCCGCAGGTGATCCAAGGTGACAAGGTCGATCCGCCGGCAGAGGCGATGCCGATCAGTCTGGGCCATGCGGTGGAATTGCCGGTGATGGGGCGCATTGCGGCAGGCACTCCGATCGAGGCGATTTCCGAGGTCTCGCATAATGTGTCCGTGCCCGGCCAGATGGTGCGCAGCCAGGCGCATCATTACGCACTTGAGGTCAAAGGGGATTCGATGATCGAGGCTGGCATCAATGATGGCGATGTGGTGGTGATCCGCGAGGGCAGCACCGCGGATAATGGCGATATCGTGGTTGCGTTGGTTGACGGGCACGAAGCCACCCTGAAGCGGTATCGTCGCAAGGGTAGCATGATTGCGCTTGAGGCCGCCAACCCGGCCTATAAAACCCGGATCCTGCCGGAAAATCAGGTGAAGGTGCAGGGCCATCTGGTGGGGCTGATCCGCACCTATTAAAGTCATTGGGTTGAGCGTGTGGGCTCTGGCCTGAGCGCCGTGGGTTGGCATGATTGCCGTATTCCCCTCATCACACCCTGCCCCACCGGGCAAAATCGGTGGCTCTGTGGTGCCTTTCATATTGACACACCTCCAGATATGGCGCTTTTTCAGGAAAAACCGCCCCCTTTTCCGCAGCCCAAAGGAGCCAAGCCTATGACCCCAGCATTCGAAGCCGCCCTCTGGGGCGGTCTGGCCGGTGGCGCGTTGTTGGTCGGGGCCGCGGTAGGCTATCTGATGCAGGTGCCGCGCATTGTCAGCGCCGGTGTCATGGCCTTTGGCGTTGGGGTGCTGGTGGCCTGTCTGGCGTTCAACCTGATGCCCGAAGCCATCACTTTGGGCGGCGTCTGGCCTGCCTCTCTGGGCTTCGTTCTAGGGGGTGGGCTGTTTGCCGGGGCCAATGCTGTGCTGGCGCGCAATGGTGCCAAACATCGCAAACGCGCCAAAGGCCTCGGCGCAGGGGCCACCGCTTCGCTGGCGATTGCGCTGGGTGCGCTGCTGGACGGCATCCCCGAAGCCGCCGCCATCGGCACCAGCCTGCTGGATGGGCATGGGGTGGCGCTGGTCACGGTGCTGGCGGTGTTTATTTCCAACCTTCCCGAGGGGCTCTCGAGCACGGTGGGCATGAAAACCGCCGGGCTGTCCGGGCGATTCATCTTTGGGTTGTGGGGCAGCATCATGGTGGCCTGTGTGATTTCGGCGTGGCTGGGCTATGTGCTGATCGGCGGCTTTGGCCCGTTCTGGGTGGCCATCGCGGTGGCCAGCGCCGCCGGAGCGATCTTTGTGATGATCATCGACACCATGATCCCCGAAGCCTTTGAGGAAATCCACGCCTTTTCCGGCCCTATTGCCGCAGCGGGCTTTCTGTTGACCTTTATCAGCTCACAAACCCTGTAGCGGCCGCGGAACGGCCCCTGATCCGCCTTGAGAATGTCATGGAAAAGACCTAGGCTGCGCCTATAACACCCAAAAACGGACCAAAAACACAACCAGAGATTTAACACTTTCAGATCAGGCGAGAACATCATGATAACCCCGGTTTTGCTATGCGGAGGTGCCGGCACCCGTCTTTGGCCGCTGTCGCGCAAAAGCTATCCCAAACAATTCGTCCCGCTGGTGGGGGAAACCAGCCTGTTTCAGGCTTCCGCCCAACGGCTTTCGGGGTCAGGTTTTACCGCGCCCATGGTGCTGACCAATTCAGATTTTCGCTTTATCGTGACCGAGCAGCTGTCCGAAATCGGCATTGACCCCGGCGCAATCCTGATCGAGCCCGAAGGCAAAAACACCGCCCCCGCCGTGCTGGCCGCCGCGCTTTATCTGGAGCAGAGCGACCCGGAGGGGCTGATGCTGATCGCGCCGGCGGATCATGTGGTGCCTGAAGCGGATGCGTTTCGCGATGCGGTTCAGGCGGGTGTGGCCGCGGCCCGGGCCGGGCAGTTGGTGACATTTGGCATCAAGCCCACCCATGCGGAAACCGGCTATGGCTATCTGGAACTGGCGGACGATCCCGGCGATTTCAGCGCCCGTGAGATCCCGCTGCGCCCTTTCGTGGAAAAACCCGACGCGCCCCACGCCGAAGAGATGCTTAAGGCAGGCCATTACCTGTGGAATGCCGGGATTTTCCTGTTTTCCGTCAAAGCGATTCTGGCCGCCTTCCGCGCCCATGCCCCCGATCTGATCGCACCGGTTCAGGCCGCGATCCAACAGGCCAAGCCCGATCTGGGCTTTTTGCGTCTGGCCCCCGCGCCTTGGGGGCAATCCGAAGATATTTCCATTGATTACGCGGTGATGGAACGCGCCGATAACCTGTCCGTGATCCCGTTTTCTGCCGGCTGGTCCGATCTGGGCGGCTGGGATGCGGTGCTGCGGGAAAGCGCACGCGATGCGCGCGGCGTGGCTGTTTCGGGCTCAGCCACCGCGATTGACTGCGACAACAGCCTGCTACGCAGCGAAGATGACGGGCTTGAGATTGTCGGAATCGGCCTGAAAGACATCATCGCCGTGGCCATGCCCGACGCGGTTTTGGTCGCCGATCTGCACCGGGCGCAACAGGTCAAGCTGGCGGTGTCTTCGTTAAATGAAAAACAGGCCAAACAGGCCGAATCCTTTCCCAAAGACCACCGCCCCTGGGGCTGGTTTGAGAGCCTAGTGGTGGGGGATCGGTTTCAGGTCAAGCGCATCGTGGTGCATCCCGGTGCGGCTCTGTCGCTGCAAAGCCACCATCACCGTTCGGAGCATTGGATCGTGGTCGAAGGCACCGCTCGGGTCACGATTGATGACGATGTGCAGTTGATTTCGGAAAACCAATCGGTCTACATTCCGCTGGGCGCAAAACACCGGATGGAAAACCCCGGCAAGGTCGCCATGGTGTTGATCGAAGTGCAAACCGGCAGTTATCTGGGAGAAGATGACATCATCCGTTATGAGGATGTTTATGCCAGAGACTAAGCGAGCTCTATCTGGCCTAGCATTTTGAAAAGCATGTATTTTATATGTATAAAGGCGGGCGCTTACACCGAACCCGCCTTTTTTTAATCAGCTGTTGATCACCAGCGACGGCCACGCCACCGCTGGCAATGTGCGTTTGTTCGCCCCAAATTCAAGGGGAAAAGCAAGCTGATCGCATTGCTTCAGCCTTCATCGCTATCGCCGGCATCCTGTGCGGCCTGATAAACTCGGATGGCATCTTGTGCATCGCTGGCTCCCCCCACCAAAATGCCATTGACATAGAAATGGCGGGCAAGTGTGGCGTGTTGTTTGACGGTATATGGCATCAGAAACCTCCAATGAAAGTGTATGAGTAAATGCGCGGCAACTGCGACCGGTTTTCGATTTGCAACTGCCCGGCTTGCACCGCGACGCTGGTGTAATCTGCATCTCCGGTGGTGCCGGTGAGTACCTCTGCCCCCTTATTCAGCATCCGCGGCGCCAGTGTCATCGACTGAAGCGAAAGCGACCCGCCGCTATCGAACACAAAAATACCGCTATGTCTGGCCCGTGGCCAAGCCTCATGAACCATGGTGATCAGCACAAACCCGCAAGCGCCGGGGGTTGGGACAATGCCGACGCTGTCATTGTTGATCATAATCTTGCCGCTGCGCAGGCATTTCGCATCGGTCACACCGCTATCGGCGCGCAGGCTGAGGGCGTTTTCAAAATTGCTGCCATCGGCGCTGACCTTGAAGTGGAAATCATCATCGCCGATAGTGCCGATTTCTGCCCGGCCAGACCAACCGGTCTGAAACAGAACCGAGGCCGCATCGCCGCTGGCATTCTTGTTGATTTTCAGCCGGTGATCGCTGCCATCATGGCTGAGCAACGTGGCTTCTGATGCCACCGCCAGCCGGTTTGTGGCATCCGAAACGGCATTAATCCCGACTCCGTCGACATTTTGCACCACAACCGGCAAATTGCCCCAAGTGCCGCCGGCATAGACCTGCAGCCGCGCCTCGGCCTTGCCCCAAGCGCGCCAGCCGTCCTGAGGGGCAACGAAGATCCAGGCATTTTCCCGATAAACTGCCAAATTGCCCGCCTGCCCGGCCCAGTCGCCGGTGGGCGCACTGCCCAGCGCGTGAATTTCGCCATTTTGGGGCAAAGCGGGTGGGGTGTTGGCGTCAAACCCTTCGACGGTCAGCTGCACCAGCGCATCAAGCTGCTGCAATGCTTCGTTATGGGTGACGTGTTTTTGGGCTTGCGAAGGTTGCAGAAACGGCAACTGCAAACGTGGAGACAAATCAGACATGGAAAACCTTTCCGGCAGGTGAATAGTGGCCAAACCATCCTGCGTTCTGACTGATATTTCATTACCACAGCGTTCTGAGCTTTGCGTTTCGCGCAACAGCAAAGGCCGGGCACCATGCCTGAAGTGGCGGTGCCCGGCCCATGTTAAACGGCCTTGATTGAAAAAGGGTTAGTGACTCAACCCACCATGCAGAGTGGGCACATCCAGCGCGCCAAAACCATAATGACGCAGCCAGCGCAGATCGCTGTCAAAAAACGCCCGCAGATCGGGAATGCCATATTTCAGCATCGCAATCCGGTCGATGCCCATGCCAAAGGCAAAGCCCTGCCATTGCTCGGGGTCAATGCCGCCAGCACTCAGCACTTTGGGGTGCATCATGCCAGAGCCCAGAACCTCCATCCAGTCATCCCCCTCGCCGATGCGCAGCTGCCCATCCACCCAAGAGCACTGAATATCCACCTCGGCCGATGGTTCGGTAAAGGGGAAATGCGAGGCCCGAAACCGGGTTTTGATGCCGTCGATTTCGAAAAATGCGGCAAAAAATTCCTCGAGCACCCATTTCAAATTGGCCATGGAAATGTCTTTGCCAATCGCCATGCCCTCGACCTGATGGAACATCGGTGTGTGGGTTTGATCATAGTCGCTGCGATAAACCCGGCCGGGGGCGATCACGCGGATGGGGGCTCCGGTTTTTTCCATGGCACGGATCTGCACCGGGCTGGTATGGGTGCGCAGCACATGCGGCGGGCGCTGATCATCAGCGCTGCGATGCATGTAAAAGGTGTCGAATTCCTGCCGTGCCGGGTGGTGGGGCGGGATGTTCAGCGCGTCGAAATTATACCAGTCATTTTCAATCTGCGGCCCCTCGGCCACGGCAAAACCCATATCGGCGAAAATGGCGGTGACCTCATCGGTGACCTGAGACACCGGGTGGATGCTGCCCTGTCTGCGATGGCGATTGGGCAAGGTGATGTCCAGCCATTCGCCGCGCAAACGCTCATCCAGCGCCGCATCGGCCAGCGCCTGTTTCTTGGCCGCCAGCGCACTGTTGATTTCATTTTTCAGCGCATTCAGCTTGGGCCCAACGATCTGGCGCTCTTCCGGGGTCATTTTACCCAATTCGCGCATTTTCAGCGCCACTTCGCCTTTTTTGCCCACCGCTGCCAGACGCAGCCGTTCCAGGCTAGCTTCGTCAGCCGCATTGGCGATTGCCGTGATGTATTTGTCTCTGAGCGCGTCCATCGTTCGTTTTCCCAAATGCCGAGTTTGTGAATAAGGGTTTGTTAAAATGCTGCTATCACATCTCACACAAACTGCAACCGGATCACGGCCAATCTGCGGTTTTTCATTGCTCTGCCCCCGCAAAAACAAAAAACCCGCCGGGAGGGCGGGTTTTTCGTTTATCTGTCAGCAGCAGATTATGCCAAAGCGGCCTGCGCCTTTTTGACAATCGCAGCAAAGGCTTCGGGTTCATTCACAGCCAGATCGGCCAGAACCTTGCGATCCACCTCGATGCCGGCTTTGGACAGGCCGTTGATGAAGCGCGAATAGGTCAGGGCTTCGTCATGGCTGCGCACGGCGGCGTTGATACGCTGAATCCACAGAGCGCGAAAATTACGCTTGCGTGCCTTGCGGTCGCGGGTAGCGTATTGGTTGGATTTGTCCACCGCTTGCGTTGCGGATTTGAACAGGTTTTTACGACGACCTTTGAAACCTTTGGCGGCTTTGATGATCTTCTTGTGACGGGCCTGAGTGGTTGGACCGGATGTAACTCTCATTTTTCAAATTCCCCTTAGCGTGAATATGGCATCATCGACTTGATGATTTTCTCATCAGGAGCCGACAGGGTTTCAGTGCCGCGTGCATTGCGCAGGAATTTGTTGGTGCGTTTGATCATGCCGTGGCGTTTGCCGGCCTGACCCGCTTTAACACGACCATTGGCCGTAACCTTGAACCGCTTTTTGCAGCTCGATTTCGTCTTCATCTTAGGCATTTCCGTCTCCTTTGGAATGGGCGGTGTGTAGACGCGACTCGGCATGCCACAACAGGGCCGGTCACGCAGTTCGAATGCGTGATATAGGCTGCGAATGGGGGTAAGGCAAGCGGGAAAATGCCCCTTATCGCATATAGGTGCCAATCACCCGGACAAAAGCATGGGGAATATCGCTCAGCTCATAGCCGCCGGGCTGTTTTGACACCGCTATGGCCACCATACCCACGCCGGCAATCACCATCACAACCGACAGGCGCGGCTGTCTTCTGTCGGCAAAAGCGCTGAGAACCGCCGGAATCGACAGCGCCGAGATGATCAGCCCGATCACCAAAATCAAATCACTGTCCATGACGCCCCTCCTTAACGCAATGCGCTTGGGGCTATTATGGTTGCTCGGTGCTGAAAATCAAGCTTTCATCACAGGGGGCCACCCTGAGGATATTTGTCGTGCCTGGCACATTGAATGGCACCCCGGCAATGACCACGATCAGATCGTTCTGGCTGGCAAAACCCGCCGCCCTTGCGGCACGCGCGGCACTGACCACGGCCATTTTGAAGCGGTCCACATCGCCGGTGAAATAGCAATTCACCCCCCAGCTGAGGCACAACCGCCGGGCGGTGCCGGTCAGCGGTGTCAGGGCGATGATTGGCACCGCAGGGCGTTCGCGCGCGGTCAGCAATGCGGTGGTGCCGGATTGGGTAAAGCAGCAGATCGCTTTGACATCGGTAGCCTCGGCAATTTCGCGGGCGGCTGACACGATGCCCTCGGCCACCGAGCTGCGTTCCAGATGGCGTGATGCCTCGATCACATTGCGATAGGTTTTGTCATGCTCGACCTCGATCGCCACATTGTTCATCACTTTGACCGCCTCGACCGGATAATCCCCGGCCGCCGATTCCGCCGACAGCATCACTGCATCGGTGCCCTCGTAAATCGCGGTTGCCACGTCCGAGACCTCGGCCCGGGTGGGCACCGGGCTGGAGATCATGCTCTCCATCATCTGCGTGGCCACGATCACCGGTTTGCCCACCGCCCGGCAGCCGCGGATCAGACGTTTCTGGATCGGAGGGATATTCTGCACCGGCAGTTCAACCCCCAGATCGCCACGCGCCACCATGATGCCGTCCGAGACCGCCAGAATGTCGCTAAACGCCTCAACCGCCGCCGGTTTTTCGATCTTGGCCAACACCGCCGCCCGGCCCTGCACCAAATCGCGGGCTTCGTTCATATCCTCGGGCCGCTGCACGAAAGACAGCGCGATCCAGTCCACCCCCAGCTGGCAGGCAAACTCCAGATCCTTGCGGTCTTTTGGGGAAAGCGCCGCCAGCGGCAACACCACATCGGGCACATTCACCCCCTTATGGTCGGAAATTTCGCCTCCGGCCACCACCTGACAGTTGGCATAATCCGCCCCACAATCGGTGACCTGCATCTTGATCTTGCCGTCATTGACCAGCAGAGTCGCGCCCGGTTCAAGGGCTGCAAAAATCTCAGGGTGGGGCAAGCACACTCGATGGACATCCCCCGACGTCTGATCCAGATCAAATAGAAACGCCTGCCCGTTTTCCAGCACCGCCGCGCCGCCGTCAAACCGCCCGCAGCGCAGTTTCGGCCCCTGCAAATCCGCTAGAATGGCAATCGGGCGCTCCAGATCCTTTTCGATCTGGCGGATGGCGCTGTGAAAGCTGCGGATGTCGTCATGGGTGCCGTGGCTCATATTCAGGCGAAACACATCCGCCCCGGCCTCAAACAACGCGCGGATCATGTCATAGCTGTTGGATGCTGGCCCCAGAGTGGCCACGATTTTTACATTGCGCAGGCGCTTCATATTGCCCCGTTCCTTAACTGTTTCATTCATTTCCAGAGGGTTGAGCGCCACTATGGCGCAAATACCCGGCGGTTTCAACTGGCGCTTTATTCAAACAGCGCTTATGCAGGGGATATCTTAAGAAAATGACAAAGCCATGACATATCAACCCTATCATATCATCGGTCAGGATCGCAGTTCGCGCTGGCTGATTACCGCCGATCATGCCGCCAACACCGTCCCTGCCGAAGTCAATGGTGGCGATCTGGGGCTGAGCGCCGCGGACATGGACCGCCACATCGCTTTTGACCCCGGCGTGGCGGGCGTGACCCGGGCGCTGGCCGATTTGCTGGAGGCTCCGGCGATTTTGTCGAATTTTTCGCGGCTGGTGATTGACCCGAATCGGGGCGAGGATGATCCGACCCTGATCATGAAGCTCTATGATGGCAGCATCGTGCCGGCCAACCGGCATGTGGATCAGGCCGAGCGCGAGCGCCGGTTAAATGCCTATTACCGCCCCTATCACAACGCGCTGGCCCAGCTGGCGGGGCGGCGCAAGGATGTGCTTTATGTCTCGATCCACAGCTACACGCCGCAGCTTGAGGGCCGGCCCAAGCGGCCCTGGCATGTGGGGATCCTCTATGCGCAGGATACCCGGCTGTCGGATCCGGTGGTGCGGCTGTTGCAGGAACAGGGCGATCTGTGTGTTGGCGAAAACGAACCCTATGGCGGACATCTGGACGGCGATTCGATTGACCGGCACGCCATTGCCCATAACCGCCCCAATGTGCTGATCGAAATCCGAAACGATCTGATCCGCACCCAAGAGCAGCAGCAAAGCTGGGCCAAACGCCTTGCCCCACTGCTGCGCCAAGCGCTGATTGACAGCGGGTTATAGGAAAAAGGAGCAACCATGCCCCATATCGTCGTTGAATACTCTGCCCATCTGGCTGAAATCCACTGCCTGAATGATCTGTGCGCCACCTTGTTCGAGGCCGCCGCCGCGACCGGCGTGTTTCCTGACACCAGCGCGATCAAGGTGCGGGCCATCCCCTGCCCGTTCGGCCATGCCGGGACCGAGCCCAAGGGCTTTGCCCATGCCACCATCCGGCTGCTGGCCGGGCGTGATGAGGCCACCAAGGCCGCTCTGACCCGGCGCATTCTGGCAGTGCTGGATCAGGCGTTGCCCGAGGTGGGCAGCCTGTCGGTGGATATCCGGGATATTGACACCGCCACTTACGCCAAACGCACCCTTTAAAGCCCTATTACTTTGCCCCCTTTCCGACCGGTGGCAAATTCTGCTAGAGCTGTTTTCAGAATTTTAACCCTTGGCATTTTATAACCGATCAAAAGAGCAGGACTGACATGGCCGACACTTCCAGCCCCTCCGCCGAAAACCAGCCCCGGCTGATGCATTTCCCGATTACGTTTTACACCGTCACCATGGGGCTTTTGGGCCTGACACTGGCGTTTTACGCCGCCGGAGGAGTGATGGAATGGACCGGAGCACTGGGACACATTCTGCGGATCATCTCGCTGCTGGCCTTTGCGCTGATCACGCTTTTCTATCTGGCCAAAGCCCTGCGCTACCCCGCTGCGCTCAAGGCGGAGTGGAGCCACCCGATCCGGGTGACATTCTTCCCGGCGGTCTCGATCAGCCTGATGCTGATTGCGGTGTGCTTTTTGCCGGAACAGGCCGGGCTGGCCAATCTGTTCTGGTTGACCGGCGCGGTGTTGCAAGGGGTGTTGACGCTGAGCATCATCGCCCGCTGGATCGGCCACAAACCCTTTGAATACGGCCAGATCAACCCGGCCTGGTTCATTCCGGCGGTGGGCAATGTGGTGGCTCCGATTGCGGGCAGCCAGCTGGGCTATACGGAAATTTCGTGGCTGTTTCTGTCCGGCGGGCTGCTGTTCTGGATCGTGCTGCTGACCCTGATCCTGAACCGGATGATTTTCCACACGCCGCTGCCCAGCAAATTGCTGCCCACGCTGGTGATCATGGTGGCACCTCCGGCGGTTTCCTTCATCGCCTATACCCGGCTGAGCCCGCAGATCGACAATTTCGCGCTGATCCTGCTCAATCTGGGCTATGTGTTCTTTCTGATCGTGCTGACACAGGCGCCGGGCTTTTTGAAACTGCCCTTTTCCATGTCGTTCTGGGCGCTATCGTTCCCAATCGCCTCGCTGAGTATCGCATCGTTTCATTATGCCGCATTGACCGGATCGCAACTGCATGAAACCATCGGCGCAGGTCTGCTGTTTTTGCTGATGGCGATCATCGTGGTGCTGGTTTTGCGCACTTTGATTCTGATCACCCGCGGCGAAATCTGCAAACCCGACTAGGTTGATTTAAATCAACGACACACATAGCGGCCCTGGAATACTGAGCCGCGTAGGTATCTACACCCGATGGAGGACACCCAATGTTAAGACTGACGTCTTTGATGTATTCATTCATTTCCGCGACTTTGGCCGGTATTTTTATTGTTGTGGTTCTGGTCGCCGGCTATGGCACCACCAAGCCTATTATTTATGCCGCAATTGTCGGGTTTATCGTGGCGCTGCCGGTTTCTTGGCTGGTAGCCAAAAAGATTGATTCTCTCTGACTTTTCCTAAGCTAACCGTTTAAGCAGCGGTTTGCGGTGTGCCCGGATGTGGGCTCGCCGCCTTTTGTTGTGGCCGGATGCGAAAGGCACAGACGGGTTTTGCATCGCCCCTCTGTTATCCGCCTGCCAATCTGTGCTAAAACCTTCTCAAACCCTGACACATAATTATCCCGAGATCAAAATGCCCGACCCGACCCCGATTTTCGACGCTGCCTTTTGGATCACCTCTGCGGTGATCATCCTGCTTTTGCTGCTGTCAGGGTTCTTTTCCGGCTCGGAAACTGCGCTGACCGCTGCCTCGCGCGGGAAGTTGCGCAGCAAAGCCGATAAGGGCGATGCCCGCGCCGCAATCGCCCTGAAGCTGACCGAGGACACCGAGCGGCTGATCGGCGCCGTTTTGCTGGGCAACAATCTGGTTAACATTCTGGCGGCCTCGCTGGCCACAGCGCTGTTTACCCGGCTGTTTGGCGATGGCGGCGTGGCGCTGGCCACTTTGGTGATGACCCTGCTGGTGCTGATTTTTTCCGAAGTGCTGCCCAAAACCTATGCGATCAGCAACGCCGAAGCCGCCGCCGTGCGGGTATCGCCGCTGATCCGCCTGACGGTGACACTGTTTTCCCCCATCGTCGCCGCGATCCGCTGGTTCGTGCGTCTGGTGCTGCGCCTGTTTGGGGTGCAGATCGACGCCGATAGCCAGATGCTGGCGGTGCGCGAAGAAATCGCCGGGGCGCTGTCGCTGGGCCATTCCGAAGGGGTAGTGGAAAAGGAAGACCGCGACCGCATTCTGGGGGCGCTTGATCTGAATGAGCGCACGGTGGAAGAGATCATGCTGCATCGCTCCAAGATCGAGATGATCAATCTGGAGGACGAACCGCAAAAGGTGCTGGCGCAGTGCTTGGCCTCGGCCCATACCCGGCTGCCGCTGTTTCGCAACGACCCGGACAACATCGTCGGGGTGATCCATGCCAAAGACCTGCTGCGGGCGTTTCACGACATGATGCGCAACAAGGATGCCTCGCTGGATGATCTACAGGGGCTGAACGTGCTGGATCTGGCGCGCAAGCCCTATTTCGTGCCGGAAACCACCACTCTGGACGACCAGATGCGCCAGTTTTTGCACCGTCACAGCCATTTTGCGCTGGTGGTTGATGAATATGGCTCGCTGCAAGGGTTGATCACGCTGGAGGATATTCTGGAGGAAATCGTCGGCGAAATCACCGATGAGTTCGACAAAAACGACGAGCCCACCGTGGGCAAATCCGCCGATGGGCAGTTTGAGGTTGAAGGCACCATGACCATTCGCGATCTGAACCGGGCAATGGATTGGAACCTGCCCGATGAAGAGGCCGTGACCATCGCCGGGCTCGTGATCCATGAATCTCAGACCATCCCCACCGCCGGGCAGGTGTTTTCGTTCCACGGTTTCCGGTTTGAGGTGGTCGAGCGTCAGGCCAATCAGATCACCAAGCTGAAAATCAGACCGCTATAAAGCGTTATGCGAAAAACTTGAATCACTTAACGCTGCCTGAAATCAAAGATTTCAATGCGTTAAGTGATGCTCTATGTTGCAGGTATTTCGTCAAACGCTATAGGGGGGCCAGATGGCTGACATCACGCATCACGGCTCTTGCCTGTGCGGCGCGGTGAGGTTCACTGTTCATGCGCCGCTGCCGGCACCGGATGCTTGTCACTGTCGTCAATGCCGCAAAAGCTCGGGGCATTTTTCCGCGTCCACCGATATGCCACGCAGCGCACTTGAAATCAGCGGGGAAGAGAATATCAGCTGGTATCGTTCCAGCCACAAGGTGCGGCGGGGGTTTTGTAAAATCTGCGGCTCGAACCTGTTTTGGGACCCTGTGTTTCAGGACTGGACCGCAGTGATGATGGGCGCGTTTGACGGCCCGACCCGGACGCAGTTGGCGGGGCATATCTTTGTGGCGGATAAGGGAGATTATTACCAGATCAGCGATGGGTTGCCGCAAAATGCGCAATAGCATTGGCAACGGCCCAATCCACATTGTTAAGGGCTCCGTCTAAAAAAAAGGCCGCGCCCGTCGATCGAGAGGGCAGGCGCGGCCAGATCAACAAACCAGCGTTTTAATTGCTGTGTTCACCATGCTTTTTCATCATCTTGCCGTCGCCATGCTTGTGCATCATCTTGCCGCCCTCAGCAGGTTTGCGGTTCAAATCCACCGGCACGTCAATCTCAACTTCGCCAGCCTTTTCCAGCACCAAGGTCACATGAACGTTCTCCCCATGCACCAGCGGGCGGTTCAGCCCCATGAACATCACATGCATCCCGCCGCGTTTCAAAACGGTCTGACCATGGGCCGGAATCGGGAAGCCGCCCTCCATAATGCCCATCTTCATATAAGTCTGACCATTTTCGGTGGTCTCAACATGGGTATGCAGTTCAACCCGCTTGGAAATGTCCGATCTGGCGGCAACCACCCGGTCGTCAACATCACCCAGATTTTTGATAATCATAAACGCCGCGCCGGTTTTCGCCATTTTCATGGAGGACCGCGCATAAGAATCCTCAACCACGATGGTTGGTTCATCTGCCATACCCGGCAGAGCAAATACTGCAACCATCGCCGCAGCCATCACAGAGTTCAGCAGTTTCATTATAATTTTCCTTCTGGTTTGAGATTTATTCCAACACCAAAGCCACCCCAGCCGCGCCACAGGTCACGAAAAACCCAAACGCCGAGCGAACAAGGCATGGCTCATACTTATCCCTCGAATTGATGAATATCAACTGGCATGTCGCCGCATCGGCCTTTCAACGCTCACTTTGTCGTGAATAGGTCAGTTGCCTTTCAGCAGCTTACCCAGCCCCTTTTTCGCCTCTTCTTCCAGCTTTCTGCGGGCGGCATCTTCCAGAGACTCACCAGCCTTCAGATCGATGCTCAGCTTCTCTTCAGCCTTGCGCAGCGCCCGGGCCTTTTCGGCGGCCAGCTTGGCCTTCAACTCAGCCTTTTTGGCAGCTTTCTCAGCCTCCAGCTTGGCTTTTAGGGCAGCTTTTTCCTCGGCCAGACGCTTGTCAATTAGACCTTGCAGATCGGGGCGGAATTTGGGGTTGGACCAACTGCCGGAAATGATCACCGGCACCGAAATGCCACCGCTGCCATCGGTTTTGGCCAGCACGGTGGGGGTGATGCGATAATTCAGCGTCTGATCGCCGATCCCAACGGTGCCCGCACCAACAGCTTTGGCCTTTTTGGCGTCAAAGGCCAGATCATTGTTGCTAAGCACCCCGCCCTTGATCGAAAAGCTGGCGCTGATCTTGTCAAACACGGTTTTCTGGCCCTTGCCGCGGTAAGAGGCATCCAGATTGCGTAACATCCCGGCCAGATCGAGACCCAGTATCTCGCCCCGTCCCAGCGTGAACGACCCGCTGCCCGACAGGCTGTGCATGATGGCACTCATGCTGTTGCCCACACCGAGGAACTTCAGCTGCATATCGGCACCGGTCATCAGCCGGTCGTAATCGGCCAGATCGCGCAGCAGCGGCTGCATGGCGATGTTGCTCAGCGTCAGATCGCCGCCCACCGACAACCCGCGGCGGCCATTGACCACGAACTGACCGGCCAGCTGCCCCTGATAGGTGCTGATCTTTTTTAGCCCGAACACGGCGCGGGCGCGATCCAGTTTCATATGCACATTGCTGGGCCCCAGTTTAACCGTGCCCAGATTGACCGATTTGGCAACCAGATGGATATCGGCATCCATCAGTCCCAGAGCGCTAACATCAATGCGCTCCTTAGACCAACCCGGAGCCACCTCGACCGTTTGCCCGGAACTATCCACGCTGGCCGCAAGGCTGGAAAAATCCAGCGCCCCGGCGGCAAACTGCGCCTTGAGCATCGGGCGCGCTTTGCCGGGCAGGTAATCGACCCCACCGGAAAACACGTTCTGATCCAGCTTGATCACCCCATCGCGCAAATGGGCGGTGTTTTGCCCGGTATAGGTGACTTTGCCGTTGACAACCACGCTGCGGCCCATGCCTTTGTCCAGCTCAACCGGAGCCATCCCCAGCAATTTGAACAGGGTCGGCATTTGCTTCAGGCTGGCCTCAAGATTGCCATCGGCGGCGGGCGGAGACATCCCGGCCTTGCCGTTGAACTTCACCACATTGGCCCCGTTTTTCACCGTGGCTTTAACCCCTGTGATGCCACCCTCCAGCAAAGTGGCAAACTGCGCCACATCGCCTTTCACCGACACCGTCTGGCCATTCATCCGCGCCGAAAGCGCTAGATCGGCGCGGCCGGCGAATTCGGGCAGGCGCAGATCAATATCCATTTCGCTGAGGCTGGTCTTGCCGCCAGAGCCATGATCCAGATAGGTCAGCGTGCCGTTTTTGATCAGCGCCCGGTCCAGCGAAAAGGCCGGAATGTCGCCGGCCTGCCCCGCACCAGCCCCGGAACCGGCGCTGGCGGTTTTGCCCATTTCCCAGTTGGCGCGACCATCCTGGGCGACTTCCAGCAGGATTTTCGGCGCTTGCAGGTCGATTTTCTTGATCCTGATGTCACCGGTAAACAGCGCAGTCAGATCGACGCCGATGCTCATGCCCTCGGCCTGCACCATCGGGCCGGATTTCGACCAAGGGGCGTTGGCGATACGGATCGCCCCGGTGCGCACACCCAGCAGCGGATAGATGGTGGTCTTGACCTCGCCGCCAATGCTGATGGCCCGCCCGGTGGCGCTTTCAAACTGACCTTCGGCAAAGCGGGCGATTTTGTCGCCCGGCAACAGCAGCAAGGTGCCAATGGCAATGATCACCAGCAAAACAAGGACAATAATGGATCGGATCACAAAACGCATGGCCGCCTCCTTTGGTCAGAACAGCTGTCACAGCTATAGTTATGGCGTTTTCGCTCGGGCTTGAGACTTACTCAAGACTTATCTGGCGTGGCTTTCGATATGGGTCAGCTGGTGCATGATACGCTTTTTCACCGGCGGCAGGAAATGCCCGGCCCGCAGCGCCGCACCGCGCAGGATGCGCCCGGAAACCGAATTATTGGTGTAAAGCTTCACCAGCGCATTGGTGCCGTGGTAAAGCGGCAGGGCAACTTTGCGGTGCTGGCTTTCATAGCGGATCAGCCCGGCATCGGCACCGATGTCCTTGTGATTGCGGGTGGCCTCTTCGATCTGATCGGCCAACAGCTTGGCCCCGCTCAGGCCCAGGTTGAACCCATGCGCCGTGACCGGGTGCATCCCCACCGCCGCATCGCCCAGCAGGGCAAAGCGCGGGGCGGCGAAATGTTTGGCCAGCACCCCGACCAGCGGATAGGGGAAGCGCTTGCTGACCAGCGTCATTTTGCCCAGCTTGCCGCCAAAGCGATGTTCGATATCGGCGGCAAATGCGTCATCCGCCATCTGCATCACCGCATCCGCCCGCGCGGTGGGCAGAGTCACCACCACCGAGGATTTCTTGCCATACATCGGCAGGATCGCCAGCGTCTGGTCATAGTGAAAACACTCAAAGGCGGTGTCGCCATGGTCCAGCTCGTGTTCCATCTCACAGACAATCACCACCCGGCCAAAATCGAGGCTGCTGGCGGCGATCCCCATCATCCGCCGCGTGTTGGAAAAACGGCTATCGGCGGCCACCACCAGTGCAGCTTCCAGAACCGAGCCGTCGTTTAGCGTCACCGTGCCATTGGTAGAATTGGTCTGCACCGCGACCACTTCGCTGTCGCAGATCATGGTGACATTGGGCAGGTCTTTGACCTCGTTATAGGCGGCGCGGCGGATCAGGTGATTGGGAACGATTTTGCCCAGATAATCGGCCCCGCTGCCCAGACTGTCAAAATGCAGCGCGAAATTTGAGCGCCCGTTCACCACCTTGGCATCGCGGATGGTGCCGATCTGATCTTCGGGGATGTGCTGCCACATGCCCAGATCCTGCATCAGCTTTTCCGAAGTATGGGTCAGGGCAATATCACGCCCATCCTCGGGTGGATTGGCCAGCACCTCTTGGCTGTGCTTTTCGATCAGGGCAATCTGCTGGCCGCTATTGGACAAAGCCCGCGCCAAGCTCAGCCCTGCGGGCCCGGCTCCGATAATCACAATATCAAACTGGCGCGTATCCGTCATGCGTCTCATCCTTTTCATACAGGCTGGCTTCTCATACCGGGCTGGCCGGCACCCGTCTGCGAGCGCCGCCACGCTTGAAAAAACTGATAGCAAATCGGGAGCGGAAACTCCAGCCGGATTTACTCTTGCCAGCCGCTGACCGATTTGACTTCCAGAAACTCGTCCAGCCCCCAAATGCCGCCTTCACGGCCAGAGCCCGACTGCTTATAGCCGCCAAACGGAGCCCCTGCCCCGCGCGAAGTGCCGTTGATCTCGACCATGCCCGAGCGCAACGCCCGCGCCGCACGGCGTGCCTTGGCCGGATCGGTGGTCTGCACATAGTTGGTCAGACCGTAAACCGTGTCATTGGCGATTTCCAAGGCCTGCTCTTCCTTGTCAAACGGGATGATCGACAGCACCGGGCCAAAAATTTCCTGCTGGGCGATTTTCATGCAATTGGTCACATCGGCAAACACGGTCGGGCGCACAAAATAGCCGCGGTTCAGGCCATCGGGGCGGCCCAGCCCCCCGGCAACCAGATGTGCGCCTTCGTCGATGCCCTGCTGTATCATGTCCTGAATCTTGTCATATTGCTGCTGCGACACCACCGGCCCTATATGACGGCCGGGTTTATCGGCGGGCCCGACTTCGATCGCATTGGCCACACTGGCGGCGGTCTCAACCGCTTCGTCATAGATCGAGCGCTCAACCAGCATCCGGGTCGGCGCGTTGCAGGACTGGCCCGAATTGTTCATGCAATGCAACACCCCGCGCTTGACTGCCTTGTCATCGGCGTCGGCGAAAATGATATTCGCACCTTTGCCGCCCAGCTCAAGCGCGACACGTTTTACGGTATCGGCGGCGGCCTTGGTGATCAGCGCCCCGGCCCGGGTCGAGCCGGTGAACGAAACCATATCAACATCAGGATGCACCGACAGCTGCGTGCCCACCCCGGTGCCATCGCCATTAACCATATTGTAAACCCCATCGGGCAGCCCGACCGCATCAACGATTTCGCTGAAAACGATCGACGATAGCGGCGCAATTTCCGAAGGCTTCAGCACCATGGTGCAGCCCACCGCCATGGCCGGGATGCATTTCAGAGTGATCTGATTCATCGGCCAGTTCCACGGGGTGATCATGGCGCAAACGCCGATAGGCTCCAGCAGAATCCGGTCATTGGGGGCGTGATCGCCCAGCATGCGGTCAAACTGGAAATTCTCCAGCGCTTTGATGAAATTGGCGATGTGATACGAACCCGACCCGACCTGAGCCGTTCTGGCCAGATCAATCGGAGCACCCATTTCAACCGACATGGCTTCGGCCAGGTCGTCGCTGCGCTTGTTGTATTCCTCGAGCAGCTTTTTGGTCAGCGCCAGCTTTTCGGCGTGCGGCACTGCGGCCCAGGCCGGAAACGCGGCTTTGGCGGCGGCGACGGCAGCATCGGTGTCGGCCTGATCGCCCAGCGAAATGGTGGCGCAGACCTCTTCATTGGACGGGTTGATGACGTCGAAATCATGGGCCTTGGCCGGGTCAACCCATTGGCCATTGATATAGAACTGACGGTGATGGGTCATGGGGAGCCTCCTGATGAAGTGAATCATAAACACCCTGTCACCCGGAGCCCGCCTCTGCAAGGAGATTGTGGCTCTGGTGCCGGTGCCCGCCTCTGGAGGAGATGTGGGATAGGCAGTTTGCATCACCTGGCTTGATACAAAAAACAAAGGGCTGCGCCTGCCTGGGTAGCCATCAGTCCGAAGGCCACAGCCAACTTTGCGGCAGCCTGGCTAAATTTGTTCACTGGGGGAGCTGTCGGGCATGGAAACCTTCTGCCGTTAACCGATGCCTTCTTAAGGTTGCAACAAACACTGCCCAGCCAAACCACGGGAAAGCCCCTGCTTTTGTCGCAAAGATTAACCCAGCTCCGGTTCGGGGTTGTCGTTCATCTCAACCCCCTTAAGGGGATGGCACGGTATTGGTAAAACGCCATTCCGGCTTTTGTCCTTTACAACCATTTGAGTCTGTGGCTGGCTTGACCTACCGTTGGCAAAGTCGGCAAATCCATCTCGGTATGCCTTTGCCCATGATCCCGCGCAAGGCGTCGTCCGGGGGCAGGTAGGCTCAGTTCAGAGAGGTGGCCAAATGAGCAGCACATTTCTTTCAAGGCATCTCGGCATTGTAGCCATCGGTTGTGGGTTGATCGCTGCGACAATCTATATGTTGATGATCGGCGTCACGCTTGCCCATATCCAAGCCCTTTCGGGGCATGTCCCGTTTGACATGCGCCCGCTGGGCTATCGTTACGCAGACGCGGCAGCGCTGCTTGAAGCGTTAGGGGAGGAAGGGCGCATCTATTATCTCAGCCGTCAGATCCCTCTGGATACGCTTTATCCAGCAATGCTCGCGCTGGCTTTGGTTACAACGATTTTCTGGTTTGGGCAACGCATCCCCCACAGCAGGCTGGTTCACCTTGGCATCGTTTTTTCGGTGGGCAGTGCCTTATTCGACTATGCTGAAAATGTCGGTATCGCGGTCCTGATTTGGAGCTGGCCAGAAGTTTCAGTTCCACTGGTTTATGCCGCCAGCGCCGCCACTCTTGTAAAATCGGCTCTTACAACTTTGGCTATCCTGCTGACGATATTCATTGGATTCCTTTGGGCACGTTTCCGTCATAGCTGAGGGGAGTAGATTTTGGCCGCACACTCTACGGAGTATCAGATTAAATTTAATGACTTACCGCCTACCGAGGGGCAGGCAGGCTTAAGCCCGCCCAGAGGCCGGGCGGGGCAGATATATGGACCACAACGTCAAACAGAAGTCTTTTAAATCAATCTGTTACTTGGACTTCTTCACCCGAAAGATTATAAGATACTGCGCCGGCACAAAGAATAGGGTGATCACGGTTCCGACAATGATACCTCCCATCAGCGCATAGGCCATCGGGCTCCAGAACACCTGCTGGGAAATCGGGATCAGGGCCAGACTGGCGGCGGCGGCGGTCAGCACAATGGGACGGGCGCGGGTGATCGTAGCCTCATACACCGCCTCCCAGGCGCCCATGCCGCGTTGGCGCAGCGCTTCGATCCGGTCGACCAGAATGATCGAATTTCGGATCAGAATGCCGCTGAGCGCCAGCACTCCCAAAATCGCCACAAACCCCATCGGCGCGCCGGACATCAGCAGGGCAATCACCACCCCAATCAACCCCATCGGAGCCACGGACAGCACGATGAAGGCCAGCCGGAAGCTCTGCATCTGCACCATCACCAATGTGATGATGATCAGCACCATTATCGGTGCCACAGCCGCAATCGGCCCCTGAGATTCGGCGCTCTTCTCAATCGCCCCACCAATTTCGATATGATAGCCCGCCGGCAGGCTCTGACGGAAAGCGTCGATCTGATCGCGCAATTCATTCACGATGGTAGCGGGTTGATCCTTAGTCGCCATCGCGGCCTCGACGGTGACAGTGGGCATCCGGTTGCGCTGCACCACCAGCGGCTGTTCGGTTTCAAACCGGAACTGCGCCACGCTGGACAGCGGAATGGTCTGGCCGCTGGCGGTGTTGATCTGCAGATTGAACAGCGTATCAATGGATCGCGTGGTGGATTTATCCCCCCGGGCGACGATATCGACCAGATAGGTTTGATCCCGCAGCCGGGTCATGCCCGCGCCGCTGTAAACGGTGCTGAGCGCGGCGGCAATCTCGCTGCCGGTCAGGTTCAACTGGCGGGCCTTGTCTTGCAGGATTTCCAGCTTGACCACCCGGGCCGGAGCATTCCAATCCAGCGCGATGCTCTCCAACCGCTGATCGCTGGCAATGATCGCGGTCAGATCACGACCCAGGTCGCGCACCGTGTTGATGTCAGGCCCGGACAGCCGGTATTGCACGGGACGCCCGACCGGCGGGCCGATATCCAGCAGTTTCACCAGCACATCGGTGCCGGGGAAATCGCTCTGGGCGAGGTCTCGCAACTGTTGGCGCAGCGCATCGCGGGCCTCAAGGTCGGTGGTCTGGATCACGATTTGCCCGAAATTGGGCGCCGGAGTCACCGGTTCGCTGGCCAGCAAGAACCGCATGGCTGAGCGCCCAACATAGCTGGACCAATACTGCACGCCCGGATGGCCTTGCAGATGCGCTTCCATTTTGCGTATCTGTTCCGAGGTCTGGGTGATCGAGGCATTTTGCGGCAAGGTCATATTCACCAGCAATTCCGGACGGTCAGAATTGGGGAAGAATTGTTGCTCGACAAAACGCATCCCGTAAACCGAAGCGCCAAAGGCGGCGATGATCACCACCACCACCGGCCAGCGCGCCCGCATCACGCCGCGCAAGCTGGCTTGAAACAGCCGCATCATCCGCCCGGGGCCAGAATGGTGTTCGGCCATATCCTTGCGCAACAGGCTGACCCCCAAAAGCGGGCTGAACAGCACCGCCACGATCCAGCTGACCAGCAGCGAAACCGCGATCACCACAAACAGCGAAAAGGTGAACTCACCGGCATTAGAGCTGTTCAGGCCAATCGGGATGAACCCCGCCACTGTCACCAAAGTGCCCGAGAGCATCGGAAAGGCGATGCTGCGCCAGGCATATGAGGCGGCGCTGTGCAGGCTATCTCCTTTTTCCAGCCGCGAGATCATGGTTTCCACCGCAATCATCGCATCATCCACCAACAGGCCCAACGCAATAATCAGCGCCCCCAGCGAAATCCGTTGCAGGGTGAAGCCGGTATATTCCAGCACCACAAAGGTGATCCCCAGCGTCAAAGGCACCGCCAGCGCCACCACCAGCCCGGCCCGCACCCCGACCGCCAACACGCTGACGGCCATCACGATCGCCACCGCTTCGAACAGCGCTTTGGTGAAATGGCCCACCGCTTCGTCAACGATTTTGGGCTGGTCCGAGACCTGATGAATCTGCACCCCAACCGGCAGCTTTTGTTGCGCCTGTTCGATCACCTCATCCAGTTTTTCGCCAAATTTCAGGATATTCGCGCCTGCGCGCATCCCCACCGCCAGCCCCATGGCGGGCTCGCCATTATAGCGAAACATCTCGCGTGGCGGGTCCTGATAGCCGCGGCGCACGGTGGCGACATCGGTCAGACGGAAAAACCGATCACCGACCCGCAGATTGATGTCTTCCAAACTCTGACTGTCCAGAAACTTGCCGCTGACCCGCAGCAGGACGCGCTCGCCTTCGGTTTCGATCACACCGGCGGGCACAATTGCGTTCTGGGTGGCCAAGGTCGCCTGCACCTGCCGTTTGCTGACCCCATAAGCGGCCATCTTCTCCGGCGAGAAATCCAGATAGATCACCTCTTTCTGATCGCCAAACAGCACCACATCCCCAGCATCGTCCAGCTGCTGCACATCGCGGCGCACATCCTCGATCATATCGCGCAATTCGCGCGGGCTGAAGCCATCTGCGGTAAAGGCATAGATATTGCCATAAACATCGCCAAACCGGTCGTTGAACTGGAACCCGGCAAATTCAGCGGGGAATTCATGGCGCAAATCGCCCATCATATTGCGCACCTGTTGCCAGATCGCCGGAATGGCCGGCCCCCGGGTTGTGGGCAGCAAATTGACATAGACAATCGACAGGCCGGGGCGGGTGATGGATTTGGTGAAATTCAGCTCATCCACCTCTAGCAGCTTTTTCTCGATCCGGTCGGTGACCTGATCCAGCGTTTCGTCAATGGTGGCTCCGGGCAGTGCTGCCGTGATCACCATGGTCTTGATGGTGAAATCGGGGTCTTCTTCGCGGCCGATATTCACATAAGACATCATCCCGGCCAGCATACTGACGATCATCAGATACCAGACAAAAGATTTATGCTGTAATGCCCAGTCGGACAGGTTGAAACGGTCTCTCATTTGTTTACCCGGGGGCCAACGATTTGCCCCTCCTTGATCGAATGAATGCCTTTGGTGATGATCTCGTCGCCCTTTTGCAGACCTGACAGCACAATGGCGCGTTTGCCGACAACCTCGCCCAGCGTGACCGCAGCCTTGTGAGCCCGACCATCGGGGCGCGACACAAGCCAGACATGGCTGGCGCCGTTCTCGTCAAACACCGCACTCAGCGGGATGGTCATCACCTGAAGATCGTTTTGCCTTGGGCTGGCCAGCACCAGTGCGCCGATGCGAAACTCTGCCGGAGCATCCAGCAGCGAAAAATGGCAGCGCCGGGTGCGGGTGCGGGTATCGGCCACCGGATCGACCGAGCGCAGCCGGATTTGCGCCTGTATCTGCCCAATCGCCAACAGGCGGGCATCCAGCACCGCGTTTTGTGGCAACAGCGCCAATTCTTCTTCGCTCAGATCAATCACCACCTCGCGTTCATCAGTGGCAGCCAGGCGCAGAATCGGCTGACCGGCGGACACCGAAGCGCCCGACTCGGCCAGAACCAGAGTGATCACCCCATCATGTGGCGCCCGCAGGGTAGCCGAATCCAACAGATCCTCGGCCCGCACCAGCGCGGCTTTGGCTTGCTCCAGCCGGGCTTTGGCTGCGGCCAGTTTACGCTGAACAACCTGCAACCGGGACTGGCTTTCAACCCCGCGTTCAACCAGAATTTTTTCACGGCTCTCGGCATCCTGCGCCGATTTCAACTGTTGCGTGGCAATCACCACACCGGCGCGGGCAGCCCAGGCACCGGCCTCGAGCGCTTCGGGGTCGAGCTGGGCCAGAACATCGCCTTTTTGCACAATATCGGCCAGAGACACCGGCCGGCTGGTGATGGTCCCCGAGGCGGGAAAGCCCAGATCAACCTCGGTGCGGGCCGCAACCGTACCGATAAAATCACGCGCGGTGGCGGCCGTTGCACCGATGATTTCGCTATGAACCGGACGGGCAGGAGCAGTTTGTTCCGCCAGACCGGGAAGTGCAACCCCGGTGACCAAAGCGGCGGCAAAAAGCAAGGATTTAAAAGACTTCACGGCTTTTCCTCCTGTTTAACCTGATGCACCACACGCCCAGGATAGACCAACTGCGCGCCGTTGCTGACCACGATTTCGCCGGGGTTCACCCCCTCAGAGATCACCATTTTATCATCACTATAGCGCGCAATCGTCACCGGCCGGAGTGTGGCCGTCATACTGCCCGGGTCCACCACCCACAGCGCGGGGCGATCGCCCTTGGCCGACAGGGCGCTGAACGGCACGGTGATCTGATCCGGCTGCGGCACCGACAGGCTGGCCCGCACCGCCGCGCCATAGCTCAGCTGCTTGGGCGGAGAAACGATGCCGATCTTGACCTCAATCGTGCCCCGGCGCGGGTCAACCAGCGGCGAGACCTTGCGCACATGGCCCTGAAAGGTCACATCCGGGTTGTCCAGCAATGACAGCGAAACCGTCAGTTCGGGCGGGATGTGGCCGGGCAGCGATTCAGGCGCGGCAAACACCGCATCCATCGCCGCACCAAGCGCCAGTTTCAACACCGGGCGGGCGGCGGGGATCACTTCGCCCGGATCGGCCAGGCGCGCGGTGATGGTGCCATCGGCACTGGCCCGCAGAAACGAGTCCTGATAGGTTTTCTTGGCCCGGCTCAGCTGTGCCTGAGCGCGCTCGACGCTGGCCTCGGTGATGCGAAACCGCCGTTCGGCCTCATCGCGGCGGGTGCGGGTGGTGGCGCCGCGTTGCAGGAACACGTCCTGACGCTCGAATTCCTCTTTGGCCTGCACCAGATCGGCCCGCGCCGCATCCAGCGCCGCCTGAGCGCCGCGCATCGCCTGTTCCTGCTGCACCGATTCCAACCGCGCCAACTCTTGCCCGCGTTTTACGGTATCGCCCTCACGCACCAGAAGTGACATCAGCCGCCCGCCCATGGGGAAGGACAAATCCACCTCGTCACGGGCCTGAACTTCGCCGGTAAGAGACAGGGTTTTGTGGCCCGTGGCGGGGGTGATGGTGATCAGCTCAACCCCCAGAGATTGCGGCGAGGTTTGCTGCGCCGCGAGCGGCGCGGCACCCCACAGGGCGGCCATGATCGGCAAAAGCAGGTATCGGGTCAGGCGCATCTGATGTGGTCTTTCAGCTTCAAGGGAACAGTGGTGCAGCAGCATTACGGGTCGTCACTCTTACTGGCATAACTATACTGGCCGGTTTGCTGTTACAAGAACCCCCGGACTTGATTTCAAAGGGGATTTCGCGGGGATTTTTGCAAAGCCTTACCGAAACATCAAGGCAGTGATAGGAATAACGCTGAATCCTCAGAAGCGCAGAGTCCCCTCCTCGGTGACCAGTGCATCAAGGGGCTGATCGGTAGGCTCGGTGGGCAATTTTTCGCATTGCTGACCCTGATAGGCAAACCCCACCGCAATGGTCTTGCGCCGCTCGCGCAGCATTTGCAGGCTGCGATCATAATAGCCGCCGCCATAACCCAGCCGGGCTCCGCCAGGGGCAAAGGCCACCAGCGGCACGATCACGATCTCGGGCTCCAGCCAGGCGCCCCGCACCGGCACTTGCGCCCCAAACGGCCCCGCAACCATCTGACAGCCCGGTAGCCATTGCCGAAACTTCAGCGCCTGCCCTGCCCCCGCGATCACCGGCACGGTGACAAAGCCGCTTTCGGCCATTTCGGCCATCACCGGCAGCGGGTCGATTTCGCTGCGGATCGGCATATAGCCGGACAGAGTTTTGCCGCGGAACGGCTCAAGGAACTCCAGCAGGCGGGCCTGCGCCATATGCATCCGGGCCGGATCAGCCTGCGCGGCGCGGTGCGCTTTGGCGCGCGCCTCAAAGGCCAAGGGGCGCAGGCGGGCTTTTTGATCGGCAATATCGCTCATAGCAGCAACCCCGCAGCCAGCCCGAGAAAGGCGAAAAAGCCCACCACATCAGTCACCGTGGTGACAAACGCACCCGAGGCAAGGGCCGGGTCAATCCCCAGCTTTTCCAGCCCAAGCGGGATCAAAACCCCAGCCAGCCCTGCAACCAGCAGATTCAAAACCATCGCCAGAGCGATCACAACCCCCAGCATCGGAATGCCGAACCACATCAGCCCGACCGCCCCCATGACAATGGCAAAAACCATACCGTTGATCAGCCCGACAAAGGCCTCACGGCGCACCACCCTCCAGACATTGGCGCTGGTCAAATCCTTGGTGGCGAGTGCGCGCACCGCCACCGTCAGGCTCTGAGTGCCGGCATTGCCGCCCATCGAGGCGACAATCGGCATCAGCACCGCCAAAGCGACAAAGCTAGCGATCACCTGATCAAACTGCGCAATCACCGCCGAGGCCAAAATCGCCGTGACCAGATTGACAAACAACCAAGGGAAGCGCCGTTTGACCGTGCTCAGCACCCGGTCCGTCAGACTGCCTTCGCCCACACCCGCCAAGCGCATGATGTCCTCTTCGGCTTCGTCATCCAGCACCTCCATGGCATCGTCGATGGTGATCACCCCGACAAGCCGCCCGGCTTCATCCACCACCGGGGCCGAGATCAGGTGATATTGGTTAAAGGCATAGGCCACGTCCTCTTCGTCCTGCGTGGCCAAAATGGTGCGAAAGCTTTCCTCTGCAATATCCTGCAATTTGACCTGCCGGTGTGAGGCCAGCAATTTGCCCAGCGTGACATAGCCGGTGGGGTGCAGCCGGGCATCGACCAGAATCAGGTGATAGAACTGATCCGGCAGATCATCCCGCGCGCGCAAATGTTCGATCGCCTGACCGACATTCCAATGCTCGGGCACCATGACGCATTCGCGCTGCATCAGACGGCCCGCCGAATCTTCGGGGTAGCTCAAGGAATCCTCGACCGCCACCCGGTCCGAGGCCTCCAGCGCCCGCAGGACGGCCCCCTGCTGATCGCCGTCCAGATCCTCGATCAGGTCAACCACATCATCGGTTTCCAGATCGCGCACCGCTTCGGCCAGCTCTTCGGGGGCCAGATCGCGGATCACCTCAGAGCGCAAACCCTCATCCAGATCGGACAGGATCTCGCCTTCCATGCCGCCTTTCCAAAGCTGCAGCAAGGCGCGGCGCTGAGGCTCGCTGATCTGTTCCAGCATATCGGCGATGTCAGCGGAATGCAGCGGCTCCAGCAGGTGATCCAGTTCCGCACTGTCCTGATCTTCGACGGCGGCAACAATCCGATCCACTCGCGAGCGGCCCAGAGCAAAATCCGGGTCCAGACCATCGCTGCTTTCGTGCTGTAACTGGCTCATGGTATGTCTCCTGCCGCTTTGGGGCAAGATAGCCTTTCCGGGATAGCAACAACAACACAAATCAGGACGGAGCGAAGGGTTTTTTGCGCGGGCTCAGGTGATGACAGAAAACCAGGGCGCGGGCTGCGGCCCGACCTCAGAGTTGCAAGCGATGCACCCGGCGGCGTTTTCCCGCATCCTGAACATAGACAAATCCGCGTCGTTCGAACTGTGGAACCAAGCCCATATATTGATAGCTGGGGGAATCGGGCGCAATCGGATAGGCCTCAACCATTATGGCACCATTTTCGCGGGCATAGTCAATCGCGGCTTCCAGCAAATGGCCGGACAGCCCGGTCTTGCGGTGCGGTTTCGCGATGCTAAAGCAGGTCAGCGACCACACCGCGTTCGGGGCATTCGGATAGTCTTGCGGCCCGCCGAGGTCTCGGTGGTTGATGCGTGGCGCGATGGAACACCAGAGCGTTATGCGAAAAACCTGAATCACCTAACGCTGCCTGAAATCAAAGATTTCAACGCGTTAGGTGATGCTCTTTGTATCAGCTATTTCGTCAAACGCTATAACCAACAGGCTCATCACCGCAATAGGCCAGCAAACCAACGGTTTCACCGGATTTGACGCGGCGCTCCATGCGGGATTTGCGAAAATCCCGGTGGGTATTTTGGGCTTCATCCCCGCGGGCCCTCCAGACCATGCACCAGCATTGCCGCGACCAGCTTCCGCTTTGCAAGAAGCTCTCGAGGTCATCCCAAAGCTCAGGGACAACGGGTAGGTTGCGGATGCCTTGCGTCATCGGGGCAGACTATGGGGCCGCCGGTTGCCGGGTCAAAGAGCCGCGTGGGGCTGAGTGCCGAAAACCTCGTTCAGAGGTTTGATCCGAAATTTGCCGCCATCGGTAGCCCGTTCTCACTGCAAGGCCCGTTGTGGACACAAAGGCCAAAGTCACCTGACGCGCAAAAATCTGATGCGAACCGCGGCAAGACGCTTGCCCCGCCCCCGCCAAACCTATCCGCTATCGCGCAACAGCCGGGCCTTTTGCCGGCCCCAGTCGCGCTTGGCCTCGGTGGCGCGTTTGTCGTGCTTTTTCTTGCCCTTGGCGATGCCGATCTTGATCTTCACCAACCCCTTATGGTTGAAATACATCACCAGCGGCACCAAGGTCATCCCCTTGCGGGCCGTGGCCTGCCACAGCCGGGCCAGCTCTTTGCGGCTGACCAGCAATTTACGCCGCCGCCGTTCCTCATGCCCCCAGGTTTTGGCCTGCTTATAGGGGGCGATGTAAGAATTGATCAGCCACAGTTCGCCATCCTCAAGGCTGGCATAACTTTCGGCAATGTTGCTCTGCCCCACCCGCAGGGATTTGACCTCGGAGCCCATCAGCATCATGCCGCATTCGATGTCATCCTCGATGGCATAGTCATAGCGTGCCCGCCGGTTTTCGGCGATCACCTTGTAATTGGGATTGTCATTTTTCTTTTTGGCCATAGGCGGGGCTTACGACAAGGCACCTGATCTGTCCAGCAATATGCCCGTTTTTCTGAGAGAATGCGGTCAAACCCGATACGCCCCCTTGCCCATTAATAAAGATTACGCTGTTGCTCTTTCAGCAGGCCGGAATTGTCATCCTCGTCATCGTCATAAACCGTATGGGTTTTCACCCCCGGAATTTGCGCGAATTGGCGCATCGCCTTTTTCGGGTAGAACGTGACCTTGGTATTTTCAAACCCCGGCAAGGTTTTCAGCAAGCCGGTGATGGCGTGGGTGCAATACGCCTTGGGCGCCGCGCCATTGGTTTGAGCGGCACGCAACGCGGCCTCGGCCACTTCGGGGCTGACTTCAACCGTTTGCATTACCGTGTGATAGGTCTCGCGGGTGTGGTAGTCGATGTAATAGCTCAGCACCTCCGGGGTGACGCCGAAATGCACATCGTTGCGCTCAGGGATGCTGGGGCTCCACCAGGTGCCGGCCGGATCGAACAACACCCGTTGCGAGCCATTGATCATCAGCCCGGCATGGGCGCCCGAGCCATTGGTGTTGGAAATCACCGTAAACAAGGTCAGCGAAGGTGGGCCATTGTGGCGATAAATCGCGCGTTGCACTTCGGCTTCGGGGGCCCATTTGGGCTCGGCCCCGCAGGCCGCCAGAAGGATGGGCAGCAACAGCCCCAACACAACTCTCTTCACGATTCGCTCCGTTTCCCTGTTTATTCGCTGTCGCGCATATATGATTTTCGCGCCCCTGTCACGGTTTGCGCCGCCACAGCCACGCCCCATCCACGCCCAGCTCGCGCATCACCTGACCAGTTTGCAGCAGGTGATTGAGATGGGCCACGGCCTCGACCAGCGCCAGCCCGTAAACCCCCGGGCCGATGGCGCGTTTGAACAGCGGGGCAAAGCACTCACCCGCACGGCGCGGTTCGCTGAGGTGATCCAGCAACCGCTGCAGGGCACCATGGTGGTTGTCGATCAGCTGGCGCATCCGCAGAGGCAGGCCGGTAAAGGGCAGCTTGTGGCCGGGCAACACCAGATGATCGGGGCGGGCCAGAGGGGCCAGACGTTCGCAGCTCTCCATCCAATCGGCGATCGGGTCGGCTTCGGGTTCGGTGGCATACACCCCGATATTGGGCGAAATTGAGGGCAACAGCTGATCGCCGCCCAGCACCAGATGATCATCCTTGCTCCAGAATGTGGCATGTTCGGGCGCGTGGCCATTGCCGATATGCACCTGCCATTTGCGCCCGCCGATCACGATCTTATCGCCTTGCTGAATCCGGGTAAAACCCAGCGGCATCGGCGCGACCACATCGGCAAAGTTGAACGGACGCTCGGCGGCGCGTTGTACGTAGATCTGCGAATCCATGCCGCAGCGGCGCCAAAACGTCAGGGTCTCGGGCGTGGGGCGGTCCTGTTCGTCCAGCATCAACATGCGAGCAAACAGCCAGGCGGTGCGGGTGGTGGTCAGATCGGCCCCGTGTTCGCTCTGAAACCAGCCGGCCAGACCGACATGATCGGGGTGGTGATGGGTAACGATCACCCGCCCCACCGGCTTGCCCGCCAGCGGCCCGGCCAGCAGAGCCTGCCAGATCGCCTTGCTGCGCCGCGAGGCCAGGCCGGTGTCGATGATCGTCCAGCTGTCGCCCTCATCCAGCGCAAAGATGTTGATATGGTCCAGAGCCATCGGCAAAGGCAAGCGCATCCACAACACGCCATCGGCCACCTCAATGGCCTGCCCCTCCGCCGGAGGGGTGGCGAAGGGATAGCGGATTTTATCCACATCCTGTTTCATCACGGCCTCCGCCTTGCCGGGGCGGGCGGCGGTTTTGGCGTCTGCATCGGGGCTGAAACGGGCATTGTGGTATCCTTGTTCACGCGCTGGCTTGGAATTTCGGTTGGCATTGGATATGTCACGTTTGTTGAACCGATGTCGAGTCCCCCGCACCATGACCGAAACACCCACCCAGCATCTCACAGACACCGAGGCCGGATTGGCCCGCGCCGCTCAGCTGTTGCGTTCGGGCCAGTTGGTGGCGTTTCCGACCGAGACCGTCTACGGGCTGGGGGCGGATGCCCGCAATGGCACGGCGGTGGCGCAGATTTTCGCGGCCAAGGGGCGGCCGGCGTTTAATCCGCTGATCGTGCATGTGGCCGATCTGGAGATGGCCCGGCAAATCGCCGCGTTCACCCCGGAGGCGCTGGAGCTGGCCCGCCGTTTCTGGCCCGGCCCAATGACGCTGGTTTTGCCATTGCGCGAGGATGCGGGGCTGTCTTTGCTGGTAACGGCGGGGTTGAAAACGGTGGGCGTGCGGGTGCCGGGGCACCCGGTTGCACGCCGGCTGTTGCGGGAATTTGCCGGCCCGGTGGCTGCGCCCTCGGCCAATCCTTCGGGCAAGATCAGCCCCACCACCGCAGCGCATGTTCTGGCTGGCCTGAACGGCAAGATCGCTGCCATTGTCGATGGCGGAGCCTGTGGGGTCGGGATTGAAAGCACCATTATCGGGTTTGGGCCCGCCCCGGTGTTGCTGCGCCCCGGCGGGCTGGCGGCGGAAGCGGTCGAGGAGGTGCTTGCCACCCCCCTGCCCCGGCCCGCGCCCAAGCCGGAAGCGCCGAATGCCCCCGGTCAGTTATCTTCGCATTACGCTCCGTCTGCGCTGCTGCGTCTGAATGCGACCGACAAACGAGAGGGCGAGTTGAAGCTGGGCTTTGGCCCGGACCCTGAGGCCGATCTGAACCTGTCCGAAACCGGTGATCTGACCGAAGCCGCGGCCAACCTGTTTGCGCATCTGCACGCTCTGGACGGGCGCGGGCCGGTTGGGATTGCGGTGGCTGAGGTGCCACAGACCGGGCTGGGGGTTGCGATCAATGACCGCCTGAAACGCGCTGCCGCGCCGCGTCCGTGACGGGGGCCGCCGAATGAACAACCTGTTGAAAGATCCCCCCTAACCGCGCAGCTTTTTCACCGCCGCCAGCCCGGCCTGTCGCCCGGTGGCCAGACAGCCGGTCAGCAAATATCCACCCGTCGGAGCCTCCCAATCCAGCATTTCCCCGGCGCAGAACGTGCCCGGCGCGTTGCGCAACTCCAGATCGGGGCTAAGCCCGGAAAAGGCGATGCCGCCAGCGGTTGAGATCGCCTCATCCATCGGGCGCGGCCCGGCGTGGCGGATGGGCAGATCCTTGATCAGCTGGGCCAGTTGATCGGCCTGCTGCGGCAAGGGTCGGCCAAATTCTTGCAACAGCGCCAGCTTGACCGCGTCCAGCCTGGCGGCCTTGCGTAGATGGTTGGCCCAGCTGGCCTTGCCGCGCGGTTTGTTCAGGCGGTTTTGCAGGGTGTCCAGACTGACCCCGGGCCGCAAATCCAGCCGCAACTGAGCCCCCTGCCGCATCGGACGCGACAGCGCATAAATGCCGCTGCCCTCAATCCCACGGCGGGAAATCACGAATTCTCCCAATAGGCGCACATCCCCGGCCTTGAGGCCGACCGTCTTGACCGGAGCGCCAAAATGTTTGGCCATGAACGGGCTCCAATCGACGCAAAACCCCATATTGGCGGGCTGAAACGGGGCGATTTCAACGCCCTTGGCGGCAACGATCTGCGCCCATTCCGCATCCGAGCCCAGCCGCGCCCAGCTGGCCCCGCCCAGCGCCAGAACCGCGACTTTGGGCATCCGTTCCTGACGGCCCTGCGGGGTGTCGAAAACAAAGCCTTGGCCCCAGCCAACCCAGCGCCAGCGCATGTCAAACCGCACCCCCAGCTGAGCCAGCCGCTTCAGCCAAGCCCGCAGCAGCGGTGAGGCTTTCATCGCTTTGGGAAACACCCGGCCCGAGCTGCCGGTGAACAGCTCTTGCCCCAAATCCCGGGCCCAGCGCTGCACATCGGCATTGTCAAAACGCCGCACGATGGCTTGCATTTCAGGGCGATCATATTGCGCCAGAAATTGCTCTGGCGGTTCGTCCTTGGTCAGGTTCAACCCCGATTTCCCCGCCATCAGCAATTTGCGCCCCACCGAGGGCATCGCATCCACCACCTGCACCGACACCCCGGCCTCGGCCAGCATCTGCGCCGCCATCAGCCCGGCGGGGCCGGCACCGATCACCAGCGCGTCAGCCATCGGGCAGACTGTTTTTCAGCTCGACCACACGGTGCGGATAAGGGATTTCGATGTCGTATTCTTTCAGAGCATTCCAGATCAGAAACAGCACATCCGAGGTGTATTTATTGTCGCCATCATCAATGCCGTTCACCCAGAATTCCACCGCGAAATCAATGCCGCTGTCGCCAAAGCCGCGCAATTCGCAATCGGGGGGAAAGGGCTGATCCAGCACATCGGGGTTTTGCGCCACCGCCGCTTCGACGATTGCGGGAACCTTGTTGATGTCGGTATCATAAGAGACACTGAACGGTGCCTCATAGCGATTGGCCGAGCCGCTATCAGAATAGTTGGTGACCCGGGTGGTGATGAAATCTTCGTTTGGCACCACGATCCAGCGCCCGTCATAGGTTTCCAGAATCGCGGCGCGGGCGGTCATTTTCACGATGGTGCCGGCTTCGCCACCGTCCAGCTCGACATAATCGCCGACCGTGGCCTGCCCTTCCAGCAGCAGGATCACGCCCGAGATGAAATTCGACGCGATTTTCTGCAAACCAAAGCCAAGCCCGACCCCAATCGCACCGCCCAGCACTGCGAGGGTGGACAGGTCGATGCCCATGATGTTCATCAGCATCAGGAATGCGATGCCAAAAATCATGATCTCGGCGGTTTTGACCGCCAGATGGCGGGTGGCGGGGCGCATTTCTTCTTGTTTGTTGATCAGGGCTGCGCTTTGGTCATTCGACCAACGCCCCAGCCAGAACAACAAGCTGCCCGCGATCACCCCCCGCACCAGCGACATGATCGAGAACGAGATATTGCCCATGCCAACGGTGGTCGCCGTCAGATAAGCCGTCAGCTCATCGAGCAGCCCCAGCGCATAGAGTGCCATGGCCGGGATCAGGATGTATTTGCCCAACAGTTTCAGGAACGCATCCTTGACGATGTCGCGCACAAAGATACGGGCGGCGAGGAACAAAAACAGCCTTTTGCCAAAGGCGATCACCGCGCCCGAGCCAAACAGCGAGCGCGTGACCTGTTCGCCAATGCCGGTGAACACATAGGCCAGCACCGGCAGCAACAGGGGCAAAAAGATCAGCACAAAGCGGCGGGCTTGCGCCAGATAGCTGGTTTGTTCATCGGGTGGGGAAATCAGCGATTGCAGCAGCGGCGACAGCTTGCGGCTGACCAGCAGGGCGGCGATGAACGCCACGATCAGCAGGCCGAATTGCGACCACGCGGCGGGGCTGAGCAACCAGCCTCGGGCCATCTCCCAGCCCTGTTCGGCATAGCCGATTGCCTGTTGCAGGATCTCGGATTGTGCGCTCATCTGTTTGCCCTCAGCCGTTACACATCTGTTTGATGCCGCTTAGAATTTCTGGTTTTGCGCTCAGTACATCGGCGCTGAGATCGGCAATCGCATCCGGCATCTGATCGGCTGGGATCAGCCGGTCTACCAGACCGAATTGCAGCGCCTCATCGGCGGTGATTTTCTGCCCGCCCATCAGGATCAGCTTGGCCCGGGCCGGCCCGACAAGGGCACGCAGCCGCGCCGGGTCAGAGGGCTGGGGCAGAAAGCCCAGCTTCATCGCCGGGTAGAAAAACCTGGCCCCCGGATCGGCAATACGCAGATCACAGGCCAGCGCCATGCCAAAGGCTCCGCCCGCCAGCGTGCCATTCAGTGCTGCGATGGTCAGACAGGGGGCGGCGGCGATGGCAGATGACAGGCGCTCCCACACCGGATCGGTGGCCAGCCCGGCATGGGCCTCTTGCAGATCGGCCCCGGCGCTGAACACCCGCCCGCGCCCGGTGATCACCAGCGCTCCGGCCTGCCCGGCGGCGTCCTCGGCGATATCGGCCAGCTGGCTCAGCATGGCTTTGGTCAGCGAATTGGCCTTATCCGGGCGGTTGATGGTAGCAATCCACAGCCCGTTTTCCTTGGTCAGCTCAATCATCGGTTTCAGGCTCCGTTTCTGGCAAAAATATCTGGTGGGCAGCGCAGCAATCCTGCCCTGCCCGTTTGTGTAGGCGATTTCAGCCCGGCGTCAAGTGGCGCAGCCTTTGTGGGGGCCTGTGACGCCCCATCGCCCTGTCGGCAGATTTTCGCGTATCAGTCACAATTTCGCGCCTCAGGCGGTGATCTGTCAATCAATTCTTTATTCTTGAATCTTATTCACTTAGACTTGCATCAGGCGCGTTCTGCGCTCATTTATATGGTCAGTTCTTTTTTCTAAATTACCGAAGGATTCGAAATGAAAAACTGGAAAGCGATTGCGGGTTCTGCTGCGTTTGTAACCCTGATGAGCAGCACGGCTGCTTTTGCCGATGTATCGGCCAAAGAGGTCTGGGATGACTGGCGTCTTTATATGTCCGGTATGGGCTATAAGCTCACCTCGAATGACACTCTCTCTGACGGCAAGGTCACGGTTGATGATCTGGTCATGGAGATGAAAATCCCCGAGGAGGACGATACGCTAACCGTTTCGCTGGGGCAGATCACTTTTACCGATCAGGGCGATGGCAGCGTTGCGGTTGGGTTTGCCCCGGATCTGCCGGTTAAAATCACGGTTGACGATGAGTTTGCGGCCACTTTGAAATACACCCATCAGGCGATGGACATGATCGTCAGCGGCGCGCCCGAGGAGATGCGCTATGACTACACAGCCGCCGCCATGGGGGTTGAGCTTGTCGATCTGATGATGGATGGCAAAGAGTTACATAACGCTGTGTTCAATGTGAACATGCAGGGGGTGGCTGGTGAGGCGACCAACATTGTGGCGGATTTGCGCAAGGTGGCCGAGAGCTTCTCGGCCAAATCGGTCACCTATGACATCGCGATGAAAGAGCCACGCGGGGATAGCAGCTTCAAGATCAAGGGCGACATGGCCGATCTGGCGGGTAAATTCACTGCCTCCATGCCCAGCAATGTCAATTTTGAAAAGATGGCCCAGACGCTGAGCGATGGCTTTGCCTTTGCCGGTGGTTTCAGCTGGGGTTCCGGCGGTTATGAGCTCAGCACTAGCGATGGCGGCGACACCATGCAGGGCAAAACGCAGATGCGCTCGGGGTCGTTTGATGTGAAAATGGACCGTGAGCAACTGATGTATGCCAGCGATGCCAAGGGAATCAAGGCTTCGATTTCCGGTAATTCCATACCGCTGCCTTCGATTGATTATCAGCTGGGCTCGGCCGGTTTCAAGCTGCTGATGCCAGTCAGCAAAAGCCAAAAAGCCTCTGATTTTTCATTCGCGATCAATCTGGATCAGCTGAGCGTGTCCGAGGCAATCTGGGGGCTGTTTGATCCCTCGGCGGTGCTGCCACGCGATCCGGCCACAATCCGGCTGGCGCTGGATGGCAAAGCCAACTGGCTGGTTGACATCATGGACCCGAAAAGCTCGAAAAAGGCAGATGTGCCCGGTCAGTTGCACGCTCTGACCCTGAAAGAGCTGCAGCTGAGTATCGCTGGGGCTGATCTGACCGGCAGCGGTGATTTCACCTTTGATAATAGCGATCTGGAAACATTTGACGGCCTGCCTGCACCCGAAGGCGAGGTCAATCTGGAGCTGACCGGCGGCAATGGGCTGCTGGACAATCTGATCAAGATGGGTCTGGTGCCACAGGATCAGGCCATGGGTGTCCGCATGATGATCGGTATGTTTGCTGTTGTCGGCGATGGCCCCGATACGCTGACCTCGAAAATAGAAGTCAAAAGCGATGGCTCGATTCTGGCCAATGGGCAGCGGCTGAAATAGAGCTACCATATTTAACACAAATAGCGGGCCGCGCGGGGATTTCCCGGGCGGCCCGTTTGGTTTTGGCTTGATCCGGCTTACGCTTTGCCTGAAACTGTGCAAACCACCCACAAACTGGAAAAGAATATGTCACATCTATTTCGAACCACCGCTCTGATCAGCCTGATCGCCAGCCCCGCATTCGCCGACATCACTGCTCAGGACGCTCTGGATATGATCAAAGCGCAAAATGCCGCGATGGGTCTGAAAATGGAGGTCTCGCAATCGCGCAAAGGGGATACGGTGACGCTGGATGACATCAAGCTCACCGGCCAGCTGCCGTTTGAGTGGGGCAGCGTCGAGCTGACCTCATCCGGCATATCGCTGACCGAAAACGCCGATGGCACGGTGGCGATGAAACTGCCCGACAGCCTGCCTTTTGCCATGGCGCTCAGCCTGCCGGATGATGTCTATGTCACGGCTCAGGCGACCTCCCACGCGGAAAATTATCAAAACATCCTCTCCGGCACCCCCGGAGACATCCAGATGCGCTACTCCATGGACCGCACCCATCTGGAGCTGACCGAACTGACCGCCACCGGAGCCGAAACTTTTACGCTGGATTTTTCACTGGATATCACCGATGTGGCCGGGCTCAGCCATTTCAAAACCGGCAACATGCTGACGGGCATGCAGCAATACAGCTACGGCGGCATGGATATGAGCTGGACTTATCAGTTTGGCAAAGTCGGCAGCACCAACAGCTTCACTTCGGGCCGCACCAGCGGCAAAAACAGCTTTGCCCTGCCGGCAAATGGCATCGACTTTGCCAATTCTGCCGCCCAGCTGCGGGATGGGATGGCGCTTGAGCTGAGCTCTGAGATGCAGGACTACCACACCAAAGCCACGATTTATATCGCCGACAAGCTGCAACAAAAGCAGGATGCCTCGGTTCGCAACACCGTTACAGATATCAGGATATCCGCGGACGGGTTTGGCATAATGTCAAAGGCCGAGGGGTACGATTTGGCAATCAAACTGGTCCAGTTGCCCTTTGACATCAAAGCCAGCCTTACCGATGCCGTGGCAAACTTCAAACTGCCACTGCTCACAAGCGAACAGGATCAGGATCTGGTTTATGATGTTCGTCTTAACGGCATCACACTGCCCGAGGATCTCTGGGCATTGATGGATCCCAAAAACGTGTTGCCGCACGATCCGGCTGATCTGGTGGTGGATATGTCGGGCAAGGGCCGCCTGTTCTACGACCTGCTCGATTTCAAAGCCATGCAAAAGGTTGCAGATGAAGGTCTGAAATTCGCCGAAGTCACCTCGGCCCGGCTCAACCAGCTTGAGCTTTCTGCCATTGGTGCGCATCTGCTGGGCTCGGGGGCGTTTACCTTTGACAATTCCGATCTGGAAACGCTCAAAGGTTTTCCGGCCACCGAGGGCACGGCTTCGTTCAAGCTGACCGGCATCAATGGCGGAATTGATGCGCTGCAAAAGGCGGGCATAATTTCACCCAATGATGTTATGCCCATGCGCATGGGGCTGGCGGCATTTTTTGCTGCGGGGGATGCCCCGGATACCATGGTTTCTGATGTCAAAATCACCCTGGATGGCAAAATCTTTACCAATGGCAAGCGCTTTAAATAGCGCCCCAGCCACGGGCCGCAACATCGGTTTGACACCGCTGCGGCCCGTGATGCGTCATGTGACAAAAGGAACACCCCTTTGCCCGATGCCAACCCTGACCTCGATCTGCTGATAGAGGCCGCCCACGCCAGTGGCGAGATTGCCGGCAAATACTGGCGGCGCTCTCCGCAGAGCTGGGAAAAAAGCGCCGGGGCTGGGCCGGTGACCGAGGCCGATCTGGCGATTGATCAGATGCTGCGCCATGAATTATGCACCGCCCGGCCCGATTATGGCTGGCTGTCCGAAGAAACCGAGGACGACCCGGCGCGTCTGGCCCATGATCAGTTGTTTATCATCGACCCGATCGACGGCACCCGCGCCTTTATCGCGGGTGCCGAAACCTTTGCCCATTCGCTGGCCATTGCCCGCGCCGGGCGCATCACCGAAGCGGTGGTGTTCCTGCCGATGCTGGATAAACTCTATAGCGCCAGCCGCGATCAGGTGGCGTTGCTGAATGGGCAAGAGATCGGCCCCGCAACGCCAGCGCAGGGCCAGACCCCGACCATTCTGGCGGCCAAATGCAATCTGGAGCCCCGCCATTGGCACGGCCAACCCGCCCCCTTTGCCCGCCATTACCGCCGCTCGCTGGCATATCGGATGTGTCTGGTGGCCGAGGGGCGCTTTGATGCGATGCTCACCCTGCGCCCGACCTTTGAATGGGACGTGGCCGCCGGGGCGCTGATTGCCCAACAGGCCGGGGTCCATGTCAGCGACCGCAGCGGCAAAGCGCTAAACTTTAACAACCGAAAAGCGCAGCTGGACGGCATCATGGCCGCCAGCGCACCGGTGCATAAGGCGATTTGCGATCGGCTCAATCCGGGCTGAAACAGGGCGCATCTTGCCGTGGCAAAACCCGCCGCACTGCATTATGATCGGCCAGACACGAATAAAACGGAGCTCAAAATGACCCAGCGTTTACATCTGGTGTTTGGCGGCGAATTGATCGACCCGACCAAAAACACCTTTAAAGATGTCGACAATATCCACATTGTCGGCATGTTCCCCAATTACAAAACCGCCTATGACGCTTGGAAGGCCGAGGCCCACCGCACCGTAGACAACGCCCATATGCGCTATTTCATCGCCCATATTCACCGTCTGCGTGATGAAAAGGTCGAAGCTTCGCCCACCGAAGAGCTGGGCGGATAGGCAAACGAGGCACGCATGTCACTTGGCCTGAAGCTGTATCTTGCCGGAGCAAAACGCGAGGGCCGCGATGTGCCGCCCGATGCGCAACAGCTCAGGCTGGCGCGACCGGCCGGGCGGCTGATCTGGCTGCATATTTCTGAAAGTCAGGAACTCAGCGCCGCCAAAGAGCTGATCCGCCTGCTGTCCGCCGAACCCGGCCCGCTGGCTTTTTTGCTGACCACCGGAGCCGGCTTGCCCGTCGATCCCAGCGGGGTGCCGCACTGTGATCAGCCCTGCCTGCACATCCCCGCCCCGGCTGATACACCGCAACAGGTGGCGGCATTTCTCGAACATTGGCGTCCCACCCTTGCGGTTTGGCTGGGGGGGCATTTACGTCCGGCGTTGATCGTCGGCGCACAGGAGCGGCGCATTCCGTTGCTGCTGCTGAATATGCGCCACCGGGCGCAGATTGACGGCAGAACGCGCCATGGCAAGGGGATCATGCGCGATCTGCTGGGCCTGTTTGACCATATCATGGCAGCCAATGGCAGTGTCGCGTTTGAGCTGAGCAAACAGGGCGCGGCCGCCGATGCGCTCAAGGTGTGCGGGGTGCTGCAAGAGGGTGGAGATACGCTCTATTGTGACGAACGCGACCGGAATGAGCTAGCCGAAATTCTGGCCTCGCGCCCGGTTTGGCTGGCGGCAAATCTCAGCGCAGATGAAGAGCAGACAATCATCGCCGCGCATCATCTGGTCAGCCGCACCGCGTATCGGCTGTTGCTGATCCTGGTGCCACAAGACCCCGGGCGCGGCGATGCTCTGGCGCAGGCACTGACGGCGCAGGGGTGGATCGTGGCGCAGCGCTCACAATATCAGGACCCGGATGCCAACGTGCAGATTCTGATCGCCGATACCGAAGAAGAGATGGGGCTGTGGCTGCGGCTGTCTCCGATCTGTTTTCTGGGGCAGTCGCTCACGGAAAATGCCTCAGGCCAATCGCCACTGAGCGCCGCCGCTTTGGGCTCAGCCATTTTGCACGGCCCGTATATCGCCCGGCATCAGGCGAGTTATGCGCGTTTGCAACAGGCCGGGGCGGCGCATCAGGTCGCCGATGCGCAACAGCTGGCCAGCCGGGTTGAACATCTGCTGGCCCCGGATCAGGCCGCAGCGATGGCGAGCGCCGGCTGGGAAGTCGTCACCGCCGGGGCTGAAGCCGCCGATCAGGCGCTCGAAGTCATCACGGCCATCCTTGACGAAACGGAGGATCGCTGATGCGCCCGCCGCTATTCTGGCTACGCCCGGCAGATGCGCCGGGCCTTTTGCCCCGGATTCTGGCCCCGCTGGGGGCGATCTATGCTGCCGCCACCGCCCGCCGGGTCAAACGCCCCCCCGACTATACCGCACCGGTGCCGGTGATTTGCATCGGCAATATCAATGCGGGCGGCACCGGCAAAACCCCGACCGTGATTGCGATTGCCCAGCGCCTGCTGGCCACCGGGCACCACCCGCATGTGGTCTCGCGCGGCTATGGCGGGCGGCTGCAAGGGCCGGTGCGGGTGGATGAGATGCGCCACAGCGCCGATGAAACCGGGGATGAACCGCTGCTGCTGGCGGCGTTTGTGCCCACTTGGGTTGCCAAAGACCGCGCCGCCGGTGCCCGGGCGGCGGTTGAGGCCGGGGCAGATGTGATCCTGCTGGATGACGGGTTTCAGAACCCCTCGATTGCCAAGGATCTGTCGATTGTGGTGGTGGATGCCATGATCGGGTTTGGCAATGGCCGGGTGCTGCCCGCCGGCCCGCTGCGCGAGCCGGTCAAGGCCGGTCTGAAACGCGCTGATCTGGTGCTGTCCATCGGCCCGGAATCGGCGCAAACCGCCTTTGCCCGCACTTGGTCGGGCATGATCACACAGCCGCATCTGCGCGGCGCGTTACAGCCTCTGCAAACCGGAATCGAATGGCAGGGTCAGCGGGTGCTGGCCTTTGCCGGGATCGGCCAGCCCGAGAAGTTTTTTGCCACATTGCGCGCACTTGGGGCCGATCTGATCCATGCCGAAGCGCTGAGCGATCATCAGCCGCTCAGCCCGGCGCTGATGAAGCGTCTTTCGATTGAGGCCCGATTGCGCGATGCCATCATGGTGACCACGGAAAAGGATGCGGTGCGCCTGCCAGCGGATTTTCGCAGCGAAGTGCTGAGCCTGCCGGTGCGTCTGGACATCGCCGACTGGAGCGCCTTTGACGCCGCCATGGCCCGCCTCATTGATTAAGGGGGAGCGCCTGCCCCCCCTTTTCAAACCAGCTGTGCCAGATAGATCAGGCCCGTGTGCCTATTTCGCCAGCTTCTCATCCAGAGTGGCAACGAAATCCTCATAGCCCATATTGGCGTATTTCTGCCCGGCAATCATGAAAGACGGGGTCGCGTTCATATCATCGCGGCTGAAATTTTCTTTATACCAGGCCACCAGCTTTTCAACCTTTTCGCGGTCCTGAAAACAGGCATCCATGCCTTCATTCGTCAATCCCGCCGTCAGGCCGATCTTGCGCAAATTGGCGACCACGGTCTGCGGTGCGCCATCGCCCAGCCAGGCTTTTTGGTCATCCATCAGAATATCCACAATCCCGAAATAACGCATCTGCCCGCCGCACCGCGCCAACAGGCTGGCCCAGAGATCATATTTGCTGAAATACGCCTCGCGATAGACAAAACGCACTTTGCCGGTGTCGATGTAGTTTTCTTTCAGCTGCGGCAAGACCTCTTGATGGAAAGAAGCGCAATGCGGGCAGGTGAATGAGGCATATTCCACCACCGTCACCGGCGCATCTTCGGCCCCCATCACCATTTCGATCACGCTGGCGGTCTGATCCCCGCTGGTTGTCTCGGCCAGTGCCGCACCGCTTAGACCAAAAGCTGTGCTTGCAGCCATCACAGCCGCCCCCAAACCCACAAATAATCTTCGTTTCATTAACTAGTTCCTTTTGTCATCTGAAGAGCGGGATATAACATTTGCCCCCAATGCCGCAAGCGCATCGCGCAAACCCTGATCGGCGACAGGCGCCGCGATTTTCTGCGCCTGCTGCCGGGTTTGCGGATCGGGCCTTGGCTTGCCGGGTTTGGGCGTGGCTCTGAACTGGGCCTGCCCCTCGGCGAACCCGGTGGCGGCGGTTTGCGTGATCCGAATCCGGGCAATGGCGCTGTAGCCGTAACAGGCATTGACCCGGGCGCGGATGGTTTCTTTTTGCATCTCTAAAATCGGAGCCTGCGCCCCGGTGGTTAGCAAGGTCAGCGTCGCCCCCAGCCCCTGACAGCCATATTTCACATCCACCGGGCGGGCCATATTGGCGGTGGTTTCGCCAACGATTTCAACCCAATGGGTCAGCAGCCGGCTGACGGCAAAGCCCCGGCTTTCTCCTGCCGCACGGATGCGGGGCTGCAACAGGCTCGAGGCCCGCTGAAAGCCATAGCGGCCGCGCTTTTTGGAAGGGTTGGCAGGGGATTGCTTCATCAGGGGCCTTGCGAATAGGATGCGGTGTTAGCGATTTCATGGCATCTTAAACAGCTTGCGGCCAAGTGCCAGAACAATTCGACGACAAGGCAGGTAATAATTGCGTGATGATCCGGAAAACCGACCGCTCAGCCGGGCTTTGCTGGAGTGGTATGATGTCCATGCCCGCGACCTGCCCTGGCGTGTCGCGCCCGCGCTGAGCAAGGCGGGCCAGCGGGCGGACCCTTATCGTGTCTGGATGTCCGAGATCATGTTGCAGCAAACCACGGTGGTGGCGGTGGCGAAGTATTTTCACGCTTTCACCCGGCGCTGGCCGGATGTCGCCGCGCTGGCCGCCGCCGATGATGACGCGGTGATGGGGCAATGGGCCGGCCTGGGCTATTACGCCCGGGCCCGCAACTTGCTGAAAGCTGCGCGGATGGTGGTAGCCGATTATGACGGAGTGTTCCCGGATCATCGCGCCGAACTGCTGAAACTGCCCGGCATCGGCCCCTATACTGCGGCGGCGGTGGCAGCGATTGCGTTTGATCGATCGGAATGCGTGATGGATGGCAATGTCGAACGGGTGATGGCGCGGCTTTATAATGTGCAGACTCCGCTGCCCACCGCCAAGCCTGAGCTGTTTGCTCTGGCCGAGGCCCTCACCCCCGCCCAACGCCCCGGAGATTATGCCCAAGCCGTGATGGATCTGGGGGCGACGATCTGCACCCCGAAATCTCCGGCTTGCGGGATTTGCCCGTGGGATTTCGCCTGTCTGGCCCGTGCAGCGGGTCAGGCGGCACAGTTGCCGAAAAAGACGCCCAAGCCGGTCAAGCCCACCCGTCATGGCATTGTCTATATCGCGCGGCGCGATGACGGAGCTTGGCTGCTCGAGCGGCGCCCCGGCAAAGGTCTGCTGGGCGGGATGCTGGGCTGGCCGGGCGGGCCATGGGGGGATCAGGCGGTTGAGCAGCCCCCGCTGGCAGCGGATTGGCACGAGTTGAGGGCACAGGTGCGCCACACCTTCACCCATTTCCACCTGCATCTGCGGGTGCGGATTGCCACGGTTGCAGATATCCGCCCGGATACGGGTTCTTTCATTGCCAAAACCGATTTCGACCCCGATAATCTGCCCACGGTGATGGCCAAAGCCTATCGGCTGGCGCGCACCGAATTTGACCGTGAGCGCGGCGCACAAATGATGCAGGAGCAAAAGGATGGACTCATCTAAACACATTGCTGGCTTTGCTGCGGCGCTGCCGTTCTGGATGTCTTTTATCGCGCTGCCTCTGGCGGTGATCGGTGCGGTGTTTGGCGGCTGGTGGGTGATTTTGCTGCCGCTTTACGGCTGGTCCACCGCCAGCCTGCTGGATGCGATTCTGGGTCTGAACCTGAACAACCCCGATACCAGCACCCCCGATAAAGATCTGTTCTGGTATCGGTTGATCACGCTGATCTGGTTTCCGCTGCAATTTGCCCTGATCTATGGCATGATCTGGTGGGTGAGTGAAACCGATCACCTTTCAACGCTGGAAAAGATATTGCTGTTTTACGGGGTTGGGGTGACGTCGGGCAGTATCGGGATTGTTTACAGCCATGAGCTGATGCATCAACGCAACCGGCTGGAATGCTGGCTGGCCGATCTGCTGCTGGCCACCGTGTTATACAGCCATTTCCGCAGCGAACATCTGCTGGTGCATCACCCCTATGTCGGCACCCCGCGCGATGCGGTCACGGCGCGGTATAATGAGGGCTTTCATCAGTATTTCCCGCGGGTGCTGCGCGACTGCCTGCCTTCGGCCTGGCGGGCGGAAACGGCGCTGTTGGCACGGCGCAATCTGGGGCCGTTTCACCCGCGCAATCCGTTCTGGAGATATGCGATCCTGCAGGCCGCCGCGCTGGGGTTGGCCTTTGCGATCGGTGGCGTGGCCGGGGTTTTGCCGTTTCTGTTTCAGGCGTTCATCGCAATCTGGCATCTGGAGCTGACGAACTATGTCGAACATTACGGCCTGACCCGTAAATATCTGGACAATGGCAAATATGAGCATGTCAAACCGCGTCATTCCTGGAATGCGTCGCATACGGCTTCGAACTGGTTGCTGATCAATTTGCAGCGCCATTCCGATCACCATTACAAACCGGCGCGGCGCTACCCGTTGCTGCAAACCTATGACCCTGATGAAGCGCCGCAGCTACCTTATGGTTACCCGATCATGACCGCTCTGGCGATGATGCCGCATCTGTGGCGGCGGCGAATGAACCCAAGGGTGCGCAAATGGCGCGAGATGCATTATCCCGAGATCACTGATTGGCAACCTTACAAAGAGGCCTCCACCCCGATGCCACGATAGGGGCCGGAGGGGATGGGCCCGGAGATCTTTGCCACGGTCGGAGGGAGCCTGTGTCTTGCGATCTGGGGGAAAAAAGGGTGCCGCGAGAAACGCCCCCTTGCCGAACCGCATTCCGGCAAAATCTGGCCGAATGGCGGGCGTGCGATTCACCAAGGCCGATCCGCCACACCCTGACGCCCTTTGCCCCCACTTTGCCGCCCAGTCGCCCGGCCTGACACAAGCGCATTCTCGCCCCTCGCATGACCCCCGGGATCAAGCCCCTGCCCCGGCCTTTTCCGCAAAACCCGACTGTTTTGCTTGCCAGCCCGCCCGGCGCACGCTAGGCCATATATGAAACTGCAAAGGGGGGTGCTATGTTCCGGGATGATCCGAAAACGCTGGTGTCGACCAAATGGCTGGCTGACCATTTGAACGATCCGAATTTGCGCATCTTTGATGCTTCGTGGTATATGCCCGACGATCCCCGCAACGCTGAGGCCGAATTCAAGGCCCGTCACATCCCCAATGCCCGCTATTTCGACATTGACGATGTCGCCGATCACCGCTCGGATCTGCCGCATATGGCGCCTCCGGTGGATAAGTTCCTGTCGCGGATGCGCGCCATGGGGGTAGGCGATGGGCATCAGGTGGTGGTCTATGACAACGCCGGGATTTTTTCCGCCCCGCGGGTCTGGTGGCTGTGCCGTCTGATGGGCCATGATGATGTGGCCGTGCTGGATGGCGGGCTGCCCAAATGGATCGCCGAAGGCCACCCGGTCACCGACACCCCGCCCATTATTCGCGACCGGCACATGTATGCGCATTTTCAGCCGCAAATGGTCAAGGATGTCACCCAGATTGCCGCAGCATCGAAGCTGGGGGATTACGAGATCGTCGATGCCCGCAACGCCGCGCGTTTTCTGGGCGAGGAGCCCGAACCCCGCCCCGGTTTGCGCAGCGGCCATATCCCCAATTCGAAAAATCTCTGTTTCACCGATCTGATCAGGGCCGATGGCACCCTGAAAGACAACGCCGCGCTGCAGGCGGAGTTTGACAAAGCCGGGGTTGATCTGAGCAAGCCGGTAATTTCGACCTGCGGCTCGGGCGTGACCTCGACCATCATCAATCTGGCGCTCAGCCGCCTCGGCCATGACAACCACGCCGTCTATGATGGGTCGTGGTGTGAATGGGGAATGCCCAGTGATCTGAAAGTTGCGAAAGGAGCAAACACATGCTGACCAACCTGAAACCTCAACCGGCGGATAAAATCCTGCAATTGATGCAGATTTACCGTCAGGATCCACGCACCGACAAGATTGATCTGGGGGTCGGGATCTATAAGGACGCCAATGGCAACACCCCGGTGATGCGGGCGGTCAAAGCGGCGGAAAAGCAGCTCTGGGAAACCGAGCAGACCAAGAAATACACCAGCCTGGCCGGCGAGCCCGAATATGGGGATGTCATGGTCGATCTGGTGCTGGGCGACAGCGTGGCGCGGGCCAATGTCGCGGCGGCGGCGACTCCGGGGGGCACCGGGGCGATCCGTCAGGCGGTCGAACTGATCAAGATGGCCAACCCGGACGCCACCATCTGGATTTCCAACCCGACCTGGCCGAACCACCCTTCGATCATCAAATATGTCGGCATGAAGATGGCCGAATACCGCTATTTTGACGAAGCCACCCGCGGCGTGGATTTTGACGGCATGATGGCCGATCTGGCCGGAATCAAGGCCGGGGATGTGGTGCTGCTGCATGGCTGCTGTCACAACCCGACCGGCGCCAATCTGAACCTGACCCAGTGGCGCGAGGTGATCGCCTTGCTGCAAAAGGTGGGCGCGACTCCATTGATTGACATCGCCTATCAGGGCTTCGGAGACGGCCTGCAAGAGGATGCCGAAGCCGTGCGCCTTGTGGCCGCCAGCCTGCCGGAAACGCTGATCGCCGCCAGCTGTTCGAAAAATTTCGGCATCTATCGCGAGCGCACCGGCATCCTGATGACGGTCTCGCAAGACGCCGAAACGCAGCCGCTGGCACAGGCCAATCTGGCGTTTCTGAACCGGCAGAATTACTCCTTCCCGCCCGATCACGGTGCCCGGTTGGTGACGATGATTTTGCAGGATGAGGCGCTCAAGGCCGATTGGCAGGACGAGCTGGAAAATGTGCGGCTGGGAATGCTGAAACTGCGCGAGCAACTGGCGGCCGAGCTGCAACGCCTGTCGGGCTCGGATCGTTTTGCCTTTCTGGCGCAGCATCGCGGCATGTTCTCGCAACTTGGGACGACCCCGGATCTGGTTGAAAAACTGCGCAGCGAGCATGGAATTTACATGATCAGCGACAGCCGGATGAACATCGCCGGCCTTAACGAAGCCACCATCCCGGTGCTAGCCAAAGCCATCATTGATGTGGGTATCTAACCACGGCCCATGACCCCTGAAAACGCGCCTGCCATGGGACGGGCGCGTTTTTGTTTGGTGGGGTCTTGTCCTGACCCGTTGAGCGGGGCGTCACAAACACAAGGCTTAACGTCGCGGTCCCGGTATTTGACACAACCCATATACATTGCGAGGCTGTGTTGAGTGCGGCACTGAGAGGGGATGAAAATGGCTAAGATGATCCAAGGCGCGTGTCACTGCGGGGCCGTAACGTTCGAGGTCAGCGCGCCGAAGTTTGTGGTGTCTTGCAACTGTTCCATATGTCGCCGCTATGGTGCGTATTGGGCGCATTGCCCGCCCAATGACGGTGCAATCCTGACCGGGCAGGATCACACGAAAACCTACAGTTGGGGCGATCACATGATCGACTTCCACGCCTGTAAAACATGTGGGTGCATCACGCATTGGAGCGCGGGGAAGAACGCGGATCAGGATCGGTTCGCTGTGAACCTGCGTATGGCCCCGCTTGAGGTCATGCACATGCTGACCGTCCGCCACTTCGACGGGGCGGACAGTTGGGAGTTCTTGGACTAGAGCATCGTCCATTTAATCTGCCCCGCCCGGCCTCAGGGCCGTCCTTAAGCCTGCCTGCCCCCCGGCAGGCGCAATCACCCCTATCAACACACTGAAACGCCACATTTTATTCGCAGGGTTCGCTTACCCCAACGCCCCGCACAAGCGCCTCCCCAGGCAGGCGCAGCCCGGCAACCTTTGGCTCAGCCCACAATGCTGCGTTTCATAGGCTCCCCCACCCACACCGAAAGACCTCGGAACAGCTTGACCGCGTGCCAAGCAGTGCTACAGTTTCGCAAGTGATCCAGGATCCCCCAATGCCGAAAAACCGCCTCACCCTGCGCCAGAGCCGCAAACGCCCCCTCCCCCGCCGCCACGCTCACACCGCCAGCGGGCGGGATATTCTGGGGCTCTGGGGCTGGATTGAAAGAGGGGTATTTGTGGCGATTCTAATCGCGGTTGCGGTTGGTGTTTGGGCTTATCGCGAGCAGAGCGTTGTTAATTCTGAGACACTGGCCGCATATAAAGAACAAAGCATCGTCAATACCGAAACGCTGATGGCCTATGAAGCGCAAAGCAAAGTCAACACGGCCACCTTGCGCGAAATCAAAGAAGCCCATGACGAACGACAGGCCGAAGCGATCAACCGCGCCTGGAGCCTGATCACCACCCGCACCAGCGGCAATTCCGGCAAAGGCCCAGCGCTGGAATATCTGAATGGTCTGGGCATTCCACTTCAGGGCATCAACCTGTCTTGTGCGCATATGGGCGGCGGTTGGGATGCGGAGAAGTTGCGCTGTAAAACCCCGACCTATCTGCGAAAGGTCAATTTGCAGAAGGCTGACCTTAGGGGTGCGCAATTGCAAGGAGTTGATCTCTGGAAAGCGCAGTTGCAAGAGGCCGACCTCCGGGACGCGCAGTTGCAAGAGGCCAAACTCTGGGGTGCGCATTTGCAAAGGGCCGAACTCTGGGGTGCGCATTTGCAAGGAGCCGAACTCTGGGGTACGCAGTTGCAAGGGGCCAACCTCCCGAGTGCGCAGTTGCAAGGGGCCAGCCTCTGGAATGCGCAGTTGCAAGGAGCCAAACTCGGGAAAGCACAGTTTGGCGGGGCAAATCTGACTGGAACCGACTTCACTGATGCCAAGGAGCTTAACACAGCCCGTTTTCACGACCCCGTAACTGGCCTGTCTGCTTGGGCGTGGGCGGACCGGCCGCCCATCGGGCTGGAGGGGGTCAAAATTGTTTTGTGCGTGTATGACTATAAAATCCACGAACGCTCCACACGCCCCTCCCCCTGTATCCCACCCAAACCGGCCCCATAGGTCGCAGCCCCTATTTCCCATCTTGTCCCCGCGCCCCAATGCTTGCTAAAAGCAACAACGCCCCGGGCCATACTGCCCGCAACCTTACAAAAGCCCGCATCCAACATGACCAACCCCGATCCCCCCAGCAAATCCCATGGCCGCAAGTCGATTTCGGCCAGCCTGCAGCCCAGCGATCTGATGGCCGAGCCACCCCGCCTGCCCCATGTCTGGCAGGCCCGGGTGGTGACTCTGTTTCCGCAGGCTTTTCCCGGCGTGTTGGGGCAGTCTCTAACCGGGCGGGCCCTGCAAAACGGGTTGTGGCAGTTGCACACCATTGATCTGCGCCCCTTTGGCGAAGGCAAACACAAAAACGTCGATGACACCCCCGCCGGCGGTGGGGCCGGGATGGTGTTGCGTGCCGATGTGGTCGGGCGGGCGCTCGAAGTCGCGGGCAAGGGCACCCCGGCGGATAAGCAGAAATGGCCGGTGATCTATCTGTCTCCGCGCGGCAAAACGCTGACGCAACAGATGGTGCAGCGATTCGCCAAATCCGACGGGATCACCCTGCTTTGTGGCCGTTTTGAGGGCGTGGATGAGCGGGTGATCGAAGAATTCGCCATTGAAGAGGTCAGTTTGGGGGATTTTGTGCTGACAGGCGGAGAGATTGCGGCTCAGGCCTTGATTGATGCCACAGTCCGTCTTATACCGCGCGTTCTGGGCAACCAGGAGTCCTGCGAGGACGAATCATTTTCGCATGGCCTGCTGGAACACCCGCAATATACAAGACCGGCGACCTGGAAGGGCCGCGCGATCCCGGAAATTCTTCTGTCCGGCCATCACGCGAATATCTCTGACTGGCGCCGGGACATGGCCGAAAGGCTGACCAAGCAACGGCGACCCGATCTCTGGCGGGCTTATTGTGAGAAACACGATAGGGACCCGAAAGAAGACCAAGAGCAATAGGGCCGCAGCAACACTTCGCGGAGCAAACCGCGAGCAACATGAAGGAGCGTTTCAGATGAACCTGATCGCACAGCTGGAAGCCGAGCAAATCGCCGCGCTGTCCAAAGACATCCCGGATTTCAAGGCCGGTGACACCGTCCGCGTTGGTTACAAAGTGACCGAGGGCACCCGCACCCGTGTGCAAAGCTACGAAGGCGTTTGCATCAGCCGCAAAAACGGCTCGGGCATTGCCGGGTCGTTCACCGTGCGCAAAATTTCCTTTGGCGAAGGGGTTGAGCGCGTGTTCCCGCTGCATTCGACCAATATCGACAGCATCACCGTGGTGCGCCGGGGCCGTGTGCGCCGGGCCAAGCTTTACTATCTGCGCTCGCGCCGTGGCAAATCGGCCCGTATCGCCGAAGACACCACCTACAAGCCCAAGAAATCTTAAGGGAGCCGTCGAGATGAAAAAAGGCATTCACCCCGATTACCACATGATCAATGTCAAAATGACCGATGGCACGATCATTCAGATGAAATCCACCTATGGGGCCGAAGGCGATCAGCTATCGCTGGAAGTTGACCCATCGGTTCACCCTGCCTGGACCGGCGGCGGCACCCGCCTGCTGGACACCGGCGGCCGGGTTTCCAAGTTTAAAAAGAAATACGAAGGTCTGGGCTTTTAATAGCCGCTCACCTGACACAAACAAGAAATGCCGCGCTGTTTATGCAGTGCGGCATTTTTTTGTGCTTGTTCGGGGGGGGGGGAAGGAATGCCGAAATCCAGTCAGATCACAGGCATGTCTAGGAATGTGTTCTGCTATGACAAGGCGGCGAAACGTTTTCTCAGCGCATCATCCGCCCCGCACCCAACGCGCTTGCGCAAGTCGGGGCCGTCAACGCCCCCAAGGCCGGTGTTAATCCGCCAACCCTTTGCTGCCGACTTTCAGGAATTTGTCACGCCGGTCTTTCAGCAGAGTGTTGGGCCTTTTGCGTGACAGCTCTTTCACCGCTTTTTCCAGCGCTTTGCCCACGCTTTCAATCGTGCCCTCGCGGTCGCGATGCGCGCCGCCCAGTGGCTCTTTGATCACGCCGTCAACCACGCCCAGCTTTTTCAGATCCTGAGCCGTCAGCCGCAGCGCCTCGGCCGCTTCACGCATTTTTTCCGCGTCTTTCCACAGGATCGAAGCGCAGCCTTCGGGCGAGATCACCGAATAGATTGAATGTTCCAGCATCAGCAGCCGGTTCGCCGTGGCCAGCGCCACCGCCCCGCCCGAGCCGCCTTCGCCAATCACCACCGCGATCAGCGGCACTTTGACTTGCAGGCATTTTTCGGTGGAACGGGCAATGGCCTCGCTCTGGCCGCGCTCTTCGGCCCCCTTGCCGGGATAGGCACCGGGGGTGTCGACCAGGGTGATGATCGGCAGGCCAAAACGATCGGCAATGCTCATCAGCCGGATGGCTTTGCGATAGCCCTCAGGGCGGGCCATGCCGAAATTGCGCTCGATCCGGGTTTTGGTATCATAGCCCTTTTCCAGCCCAATCACCATCACGGGGGTATCGCCCAGCCGGCCAAGGCCGCCCATCACGGCGTGATCATCGGCAAAATTGCGATCCCCGGCCAGCGGGGTGTATTCGTTGAACAGCGCGTAAATATAGTCGCGGCAATGCGGCCGGTCGGGATGACGCGCCACCTGACATTTGCGCCACGGGGTCAGATCGCCATAGATTTCTTTCAGCATATTGGCGGCTTTTTTGTCCAGCGCCGCCGCTTCGGTATCGACATCCATCTCTTCATTGGCCCGCGCCATCACCCGAAGCTCTTGCGCTTTTCTTTCGATTTCGGCCAGTGGCTTTTCAAATTCCAGATAGTTTGTCATGTTGTGCTCCGAACATTTGCTTGGCCGATATATGGCGGTGATTTCAGGAATATGCAATATAGCAAGATTTGTGAATGGGGCATCTGGTAAGACAATGCTGTGAAACAAGCCAAAGGGCCCGATGATGCAGAACGATTATGAAAAGCGCTTGTTGCGGGTGATCGACCACATTTATGAGAATGTCGATCAAGATCTATCGCTGGATGCGCTGGCCGATGTGGCGGCGATGTCGCGGTTTCACTGGCACCGGGTGTTTCATGCGGTGACCGGCGAAACCTGTGCTGCGGCGGTGCGGCGCATTCGGTTGCATCGCGGGGCTTGCTGGCTGGTGCAGCGCGATTGGTCGCAGGAAGAGGTGGCGCGCAGGCTGGGCTATGGCAGCCAGCAGAGCTTTATCCGGGCGTTTCGCAGCGCCTATGGGGTCAGCCCCGGTGCGTTTCGCAAAATTGGTAAAATCGAATTGCCGCAAATGTTGCGCAGAAAAGGAGATCTGAAAATGTTCCCAGTTGAAATTCAAAATGCCCCGAAACGCCGGCTGGTCGGGTTGCCGCATCGGGGGGCGTATATGGATATTGGTCAGACGTTTGAAAAGCTGAGCGCGATTGTGACCAGCCGAAATTTGTGGCCGCAGGTTCGCGGTATGCTGGGCATGTATTTTGACGATCCCGATGCGGTGGCCGAGGCTGAGCTGCGCTCCTTTGCCGGGGTTGATGTGGCCGAAGATTTGCCGCTGCCCGAAGGGTTTGAAGAGTTGCGGATTGCTGCCGGTCCGGTGGCGGTGTTGCATTACAAGGGGCCATATGCCGGGCTGAAAGAGGCTTATACCTATCTCTATGGCGAATGGTTGCCCAATTCGGGCCGTGAGCTCAGTGATCAGCCTTGTTACGAGGTTTATCTGAACAGCCCGGATGATACCGCGCCCGCAGATTTGTTGACTGATATTTGTGTTGGCTTGGTGGCGTGACTCTGCATCACGATGTTTGATCCAAAGAGCAGAGGGCTGCGCCTGCCTGGGCGGGCGCGAATGCGTCTGCCGGGGGGGCAGGCAGGCGCAGCCCGGCCTATCGGCCGGGCGGGACAGTTAGATGGGGGATGCCATTTGGCAGAGGTCTTGATCTTCTCCCCAAGGGGCCGCGATCCCCTTGCTAGCCGCCGATCATCTCGGCCTGCTGCACGATCACTTCGGCCTGCTTGATGCTGGCAATATCCACCAACCGGCCCTTGTAAACCGTGGCACCTTCGCCATTGGCCTTGGCCTGTTCCATGGCTGCCAGAATCTCGCGCGCTTCGGCCACCTGAGCTTCGGACGGCGTGAACACCTCATTGGCCAGCGCGATCTGTTTCGGATGGATCGCCCATTTGCCCACCATCCCCAATGTCGCCGACCGCCGGGCCTGCGCCAAAAAGCCGTCATCATCGGAAAAATCGCCAAACGGCCCATCCACCGGCAGCAGCCCATGGGTGCGACAGGCGGCAACGATGGCGGTCTGCGCCCAATGCCACGGGTCGGACCAGAATTTTTGCCCCTCATGGTGCATGTAGTAATTTTCCTGAGTCCCCCCGATCCCCGTGGTCTGCATCCCCATACTGGCGGCAAAATCCGCTGCCCCCAGCGACATGGCTTGCAGGCGTGGGGATGCGGCGGCGATGTCTTCGACATGCGACAACCCGGCGGCGCTTTCGATGATGACCTCAAAATTGACCGGCTTGCTGCGCCCCTTGGCGGTTTCAACCGCGGTGGCCAGCGCATCGACGGCGTAAATATCGGCGGCATTGCCGACCTTGGGGATCATGAACTGGTCAATCCGATCGCCGGCTTGCTCCAGAATATCCACCACATCGCGATACCAATAAGGCGTGTCCAGCCCGTTGATGCGCACGCTCAGGGTCTTGTTGCCCCAGTCGATATCATTGATCGCCTCGATCACATTCTTGCGCGCGCTGTCCTTGTCCGAAGGCGCCACGCTATCCTCCAGATCCAGATTGATCACATCCGCGGCACTGGCGGCCATTTTTTCGAACAATGCGATGCGAGAGCCGGGGCCGAACAGCTGGCAACGGTTCGGACGGGCGGGCGAAGCGGGTTGGATGCGAAAGCTCATATTGGGGATCCTGTGAGTAATGAAATTGCGAAATAGGCTGAGGATTTGGTATAATACTGCGCCCCCTTGCGCAAGGTCGCAGAGTCGCCGGGATTCGAGGGATGCGCTTTTCCCCGGAATCTTCTAATCAACGGCTATATTTCGAAGAATCTTCGAAAACAGCAACCCGTTCAACCCAATTCTTGCATTTCGTGCCCGGTTCCCGGCGATTTGGGTAAAACATTCACCGATTTGCCCCGCTATTATGGCCAAAGATGAATTCAGCGGAGAGAGAATCATGATCGAGACACCATATCTGTTGTTCCTGGGCGATGCGCCTGATCAGCTGGCGGCCAAGGTGGCGCAGGGGATCACCGATTGGCGGCCTGAAAACGCGTTGGGCCAGCTGCGGATGCCCGGCTGCGGCGCTGATCTGGGGCTGACGGATATGACTCTGGAACAGGCCAAAGCCGCCGGGGTCAGAACCATGGTGATCGGGGTGGCCAATCGCGGCGGGCATATCTCGGATAGCTGGCTGGATGTGATCGTCAAGGCGCTGCAGATGGAAATCGACGTGGCCAGCGGCCTGCACAATCTGTTGCGCGACGAAGGCCGGCTGGTGGCCGCGGCGCAGACCTTTGGCGCGACCTTGCATGATGTGCGGGTGCCCTCAGTGGGGTATCCGATTGCCAATGGTAAAAAGCGCAGCGGCAAGCGGGTGCTGGCGGTGGGCACCGATTGTTCGGTGGGCAAGATGTATACCGCGCTGGCGATGGATGCGGAAATGAACAAGCGCGGCCTGAAATCCACTTTTCGCGCCACCGGCCAGACCGGGATTCTGATCACCGGGCATGGGGTGCCTCTGGATGCGGTGGTGGCCGATTTCATGGCCGGAGCGATCGAATATCTGACCCCGGACAATGACGATGATCATTGGGATCATATCGAAGGGCAAGGCAGCTTGTTTCATGCCTCTTATTCCGGTGTGACCATGGCTCTGATCCATGGCGGCCAGCCCGATGCGCTGATTTTGGCGCATGAGCCCACCCGCACCCATATGCGCGGCCTGCCCGAATACGGCCTGCCTTCGCTGGAGCGTTTGCGCGACACCGCCCTGCCGATGGCCCGCGTGGTTAATCCCGCCTGTCAGGTGGCCGGGATTTCGGTCAACACCCAGCATTTTGGCGAGGATCAGGCGCTGTCTTATCTGGCCGATCTGGAAAAACGCATGGGGTTGCCGGCGGTTGATCCGTTCCGTCAGGGGGCCGGGCGGCTTGTCGATGCTTTGCAGGCGCTTTAGGGTGACAGGCGGAGGAATGATATGACGATTTCGATTACTGCCGATCGGTTCCGGCTGGCGCAGGTTTTCACCATTTCGCGGGGCTCGCGCAGTCAGGCCGAGGTTCTGACGGTCAAGATCAGCCGCGATGGCCACACCGGCTGGGGCGAATGTGTGCCCTATGCGCGCTATGGCGAGTCTCTGGACAGCGTGACGGCGCAAATCGAAGCCCTGCCCGAGGGGATTACCCGTCAAGACTTGCAAGAGGCGCTGCCCGCCGGGGCGGCGCGTAATGCGGTGGATTGTGCGCTGTGGGATCTTGAGGCGAAACAGACCGGCAAGCGGGTGTGGCAACTGGCGGGGATCGCGCGGCCCGGTCCTCAGATCACCGCTTATACCCTGTCGTTGGACAGCCCCGACAAGATGCGCCAGCAGGCCGCCGAAAACGCGTTTCGCCCGCTGTTGAAAATCAAGCTGGGCACCCCGGATGACATGCCCCGGCTTGAGGCCGTGCGTGCCGGGGCACCGGATGCGCCGATCATCATTGACGCCAATGAGGGCTGGAGCCCCGAGATTTACGCCGATCTGGCCCCGCATTTGCTGCGTCTGGGGGTGAAACTGGTGGAACAGCCCTTGCCGGCGGATCAGGATGACGCCTTGCGGGATATGCTCCGCCCGGTGCCGGTTTGCGCCGATGAGAGCTGCCATGACACGCAAAGCCTGCCCGCTTTGGCCGGGAAATATGATGTGGTCAATATCAAGCTGGATAAAACCGGCGGTCTGACCGAGGCTTTGCGCCTGAAACAGGCAGCACAGGCGCAAGGCTATCAGATCATGGTGGGCTGCATGGTGGGGTCTTCGCTGGCGATGGCACCGGCGACCTTGATTGCGCAGGGCGTGGCCTATACAGATTTGGATGGGCCGCTTTTGCTGGCCGAGGACCGCGATACGCCATTGACATATGATGATGCCGGAGTGCATCCCCCCAGCAGCAAACTCTGGGGTTAGGACAGGAGACAAGATCATGAGCCGCACTGTTTATCTGAACGGAGCCTATATGGCCGAAGAGGACGCCAAGGTTTCGATCTTTGACCGCGGCTTTTTGATGGCCGACGGGGTTTACGAGGTCACCACCGTTCTGGACGGAAAGCTGATTGATTTCGACGGCCACGCCAAACGTCTGCAACGCTCGCTGGATGAGCTGGACATGGTCAACCCGATCAGCATGGATGATCTTTTGGAGGTGCATCGCGAGTTGGTGCGGCTGAACGGCATTGATCTGGGGCTGATCTATCTGCAAATCACTCGCGGCGCGCCCGATGATCGTGATTTCGTGTTCCCAGACCCGGATAAAACCCCGGCCACCATTGTGCTGTTTACCCAGAACAAGCCCGGTCTGGCCGACAGCCCGGAGGCGAAAAAGGGGTTGAAAATCATCTCGATTGCCGACCAACGCTGGGCGCGGCGCGATATTAAAACCGTGCAGCTGCTCTATCCCAGCATGGGCAAGATGATGGCCAAGGCCGCGGGCTGTGATGATGCCTGGATGGTTGAAGATGGGATGGTGACCGAGGGCACCTCGAACAACGCCTATATCATCAAGGACGGCAAGATCATCACCCGCAATCTGTCCACCCACATCCTGCACGGCATCACCCGGGCGGCGGTGCTGCGCTATGCCAAAGAGGCGCAGATGGAGGTTGAGGAACGGCCCTTCAGCGTGGACGAGGCGCAGCAGGCGGATGAGGCGTTTGTGACCTCGGCCAGCAGTTTTGTGATGCCGGTGGTGGAAATCGACGGCGCGAAGCTGGGCGATGGCACGCCGGGACCGGTGGCAACGCGGTTGCGCGAGATTTATCTGGAAGAGAGCCGTAAAGCGGCGGTTTAGCGGATTGCTGGGGTGTAACGTGCCCTGCTTGGCTTTGCTCAATTTGTAGAACACAGGGCTGCGCCCTGCCGGGGGGCAGGCAGGCGCAGCCCGGCCTATCGGCCGGGCGGAACTGTTGAAAGGGGCGCTCGGTTAATCAGAGGTCTTGTCAAAGGGCCACAGCTTTCCCGCTACCCGCCGAATTTCTGCTTCCAAGTCGGCAAAACATCCCCTTCGGCCGGGCTGGCCGCAAACACCCCCCGCGCAATTGCCCGCGCCAGACACACCGCCGCCCCATGCCCCAGACGGATCGGATCAAACACCGGATCGGGCAGCTCCCGTGCGCCGGTGGACAGACCAAAGATCAGATCTCCGTCAAACGGCGTGTGGCTGGGCACAATCGCCCGGGCCATGCCGTCATGGGCGGCGGTGGCCATGCGTTGGGTCTGGGCCTGAGTCAGCTGCGCATCCGTGGCGACAATCGCAATCGTGGTGTTCTGGCCCAGCTGCGCTTCGGGGTGGGGCTCAACCCCCGGATCATAGTGGCTAGCCAGCGGCCCATTACCAAACTCGCCCTCCATTTCGAACGGTTTGGCCCAGAACTCCGGCCCATCTCCCACCGTCACCGCCCCCAGCGCATTGACCGCCACCAGCGCCCCAATCGTCACGCCGCACTCCAGCACCAGCGATGCCGAGCCCAGCCCGCCTTTCAGCCCCTCCACCGTGGCGCCGGCTCCGGCCCCGTGGCTGCCCAGCTCAAACACCGGATCAGCCTTGGCCAGCGCCTGCCAGCCCAACCCGCCATAGGGGTTGTGATCCCAATTCTTATCCCCCCCATTGAGCAAATCAAACAGGATCGCGGCCGGCACGATCGGCACCGTCTGCCCGCCCACATCAAAGCCGCGCCCTTGTTGCCGCAGCCCCTCAACCACGCCCGAGGCCGCATCCAACCCAAAGGCCGAGCCCCCGGACAGCACCAGCGCATCCACCTGTTGCACCATCTTGTCCGGGGCCAGCAGGTCGGTTTCCCGGCTGCCGGGGGCCCCGCCCATCACATGCACTGCGGCGGTAAAGGGTTCCTCCCCCAGCAGCACCGAGACCCCGGATTTGAGATGCGCATCCTCGGCATTGCCCACCCGCAAGCCGGCCACATCGGTGATCAAATTCATCGCGCCTGGTTTCATGGTGTTCCCCTTGTCTGAACTCGATTGAAAAGCGCCTTAAATGCAGCGCCCGCCATCGACCTCCATCGCCACGCCGGTGATCATCGAAGCCTCGTCCGAACACAGAAACGCCGCCGCATTGCCCATATCTTCGGGGGTCGAAAACCGGCCCAGCGGGATGGTGGACAGGAATTTGGCACGGATTTCCGGGGTGTCCTGGCCCATAAAGCTTTTCAGCAGTGGCGTTTCCCCGGCCACCGGGTTGATGGCGTTGACCCGGATGCCGAACGGGGCCAGCTCGACCGCCATGGTGCGGGTCGCCGTGATCATCCAGCCCTTGGAGGCGTTATACCAGTTCAGATTGGGCCGTGGCGAGACCCCGGCGGTTGAGGCCACGTTCAGGATGGCTCCGGTTTTGGCGGCTTTCATCAGCGGCACGATTTCGCGGGCGGTCAGAAACACCGATTTGGCGTTGACCGCGAACACCCGGTCAAAATCGGCCTCCGAGACCTGCTCCAGCGGCCCCGGCAGATGGGTGGTGCCGGCATTGTTATGTCGGCCAGCATCACCTTTGCCCCCTCGGCGGCAAATTTGCGGGCGATGCCGGCGCCAAAGCCCGACCCCGCGCCGGTAACGATGGCGGTTTTGCCTGCTAGTTTCATATCTCTCTCCCTGATCCGCTGGTGGCTTCGCCATGATGGGCGGCCACTGTTTTTAAGGTTGAAAATCCGTAAAGCGCTTCAAAACCCTTTTCCCGCCCATGCCCGGATTTGCCGACCCCGCCAAAGGGCAACTCGACTCCGCCACCGGCACCGTAATTGTTGATGAACACCTGCCCGGCCTTGAGCGCTTTGGCCAGCCGCATTTGCCGGCCCCCATCGCGGCTCCAGACGGCGGCGACCAGACCGAATTCGGTGCCATTGGCGATGGCGATGGCCTCGGCTTCGTCCTCAAACGGGATCACCACCTGCACGGGGCCAAAAATTTCCGACTGGGCCAGAATGTGATCCGGCGGGACATCGGCGAACAGGGTCGGCAGCACATAATGGCCGTCTGCCGGGGCATCGGGGGCCAGTTGGCCTTGGGCCGCGATGCGCAAATCCGCACCCCGGGCGATGAAATCGGTGACGATCTGCTTTTGCCGTCCCGAGATCAGCGGCCCCAGATTGAGGTCCGCCATCGCCGGACCCACCCGCAAATCGCGGTAACGGGCGGCCATGCGCTCCAGCACCTCGTCATAGATCGAACGCTGCACCAGCACCCGGGAAGAGGCCGAGCAGGTCTGGCCCGCATTCTGGATGCAAGCGCCGACCAGAAAGGGCAGGGCCGCGTCCAGATCGGCGTCGGCGAACACGATCTGGGGCGATTTGCCGCCCAGCTCCAGCGTCACCGGCACCACATTCTGCGCCGCCGCGCTTTGCACCAATTTGCCCACCTCGACCGATCCGGTAAAGGACAGATGCTGCACGCCCGGATGGGCCGACAGCGCCGCCCCGGCCTCCTGGCCCAGCCCCGGCACCACGTTGAGCCCTCCTGCGGGCAGCCCGGCCTCTTGCGCCAGCGCGGCGAAGGCCAACGCGGTCAGGCAGGCCTCTTCGGCCGGTTTCAGCACACAGGCATTGCCCATCGCCAGCGCCGCCCCAACCGAGCGGCCAATGATCTGCATCGGATAATTCCACGGCACGATATGGCCGGTCACCCCATGGGGTTCGCGCAGGGTGTAAACCGTATAGCCGGGCAGATAGGGGATGGTTTCGCCGTGGATTTTATCGGCCGCGCCGCCGTAAAATTCCATATAGCGGGCCATGGCGATGGCGTCATTGCGGGCTTGGGTCAGCGGTTTGCCGACATCGGCGGCTTCGATTTCGGCCAGCGCGTCCACCCGTTGAAGGATCAGCTGGCCAAGGCGGGTCAGGATGCGGCCCCGCTCAAGGGCGCTCATCCGGCCCCACCCCCCCTCCAGCGCGGTTTGTGCCGCCGAAACGGCATCGTCAATATCCTCGGCCTGACCACGGGCGATTTGCGCCATGATTTGCCCAGTCGAAGGGTTTTCCAGCGGCACGCTCTGCCCCGAACGCGGCGGGTGCCAGTCGCCCGAGATAAAGATTTTGTCGGTGGGATACCAGAGTTTACTCAGCATGGGTTGCCTCCTGCCAGTTGGCCGGAATTTGCGGCGCGGCGGCCAGCAATTCGCGGGTGTAGGGGTGTTGCGGATCGGCAAAGATTTGCCCGGTCGGGCCTTGTTCAACGATTTTTCCGGCCTGCATCACCAGCACCCGGTCGGTGATCGCCCGGACCACGGTCAGATCGTGGCTGATGAACAGGTAAGACAGGTCAAGCCGGGTTTGCAGATCGGCCAGCAGATCGAGGATCTGGGCGCGGATCGACACATCCAGCGCCGAGACAGCCTCGTCCAGAATGATCAGATCGGGGTGCAGTACCAAAGCGCGGGCAATGGCGATGCGCTGGCGCTGGCCGCCGGAAAATTCGTGGATGTAGCGCTCCATCGCGGCGGGTTCGATGCCGACATTTTGCAGCGCTTCGGCGGCATGTTTGCGCGGATCATCCGGGGGTTTTCCCAGATGGAAAGGCTCTTGCAGCAGGCGCTTGACCCTGTGGCGGGGGTTGAAGCTGCCGTAGGGGTCCTGAAACACCACTTGCAGTTTCTTGCGCTGCTCGGGCGGCATTTTGCGCCCGGTCAGAACCGGCTGGCCCAGCAGCGAAATCTGCCCGCCTTGCAGCGGCTCCAGCCCCAAAATCGCCCGGGTCAGGGTGGATTTGCCACAGCCGCTTTCCCCGACCAGCCCCAGGCTTTCGCCGCGATGCAGATCAAAGCTGACCCGGTCCACGGCGCGAAACCGGACAGGAGCCCGGAACGGGTTGCTGCGCCGGCGGGTATAGTCGCGGATCACCTCTCGGACCTGCAAAATTGGGGTGGGTTGCGCGATTTCGGAGCGCTGCGGCTGATGCGATGAAGCCTCGAACAGCTGTTTGGTATAGGGGTGCGACATGGCGCGAAACAGTTGCTGGCACGGCCCTTGTTCGACGATTTCACCGTGGCGCATTACCGCCACATGATCGGCGGTTTCGGCCACCACCGCCAGATCATGGGTGATCAGCAGCAGCGACATGTTTTCCTGATCGACCAGATCGCGCAGCAGCGCCAGAATCTGCGCCTGAGTGGTGACATCCAGCGCGGTTGTGGGTTCATCCGCGATCAGCAATTTGGGGCGCAGCGCGATGGCCATGGCGATGCACACCCGCTGGCGCTGCCCGCCGGAAAGCTCGTGCGGGAAGCGACTGGCCGGAAACTGATCAGCAGGCAGGCCGACTCGGTCGAGCATCTGGCGGGCGATGCGCTCGGCCTCGCTGCGGGAGGATTTGCCGTGGATCAACAGGGTCTCGGCCACCTGATCGCCAATGGTTTTCACCGGGTTCAGGGCGGTCATGGGCTCTTGAAAGATCATCCCGACCTCATTGCCGCGGATCTCGCACAGCTGGGCTTCGTTCAGCGTCAACAGGTCGCGTTCCTCCAGCAACACCCGGCCGCTGCACTGGCTGCCCTCGGGCAGCAGCTGCATCAGCGACAGCGCGGTCATGGATTTGCCCGAGCCACTTTCCCCCACCAGCCCGACAATCTGCCCCTGCGGGATGTCAAAGCTGACGTTGTTCAAAATCGCGCTGTCATGGATCGACAGGCTGAGCTTGTCGAAGGAGATCATTGCCGTTGCCTCCGAATGCGCGGGTCCAGCAGGTCGCGCAGCCCGTCGCCCATCAGGTTCAGCCCCAGCACCATCAGGATGATCGCGCATCCCGGCAGCAGGGCCAGCATCGGGTTGCTGTAGAAAAATGTCTGGGATTCGGCCAGCATCCGGCCCCAGCTGGGGGTGGGCGGTTGTGCCCCCAGCCCGACATAAGACAGGCTGGCTTCGGCCAGAATGCCCAGCGAAAACTGGATGGTGCCCTGCACGATCAGCAGATTGGCGATGTTAGGCAGGATATGTTCGGCGGATATGCGAAACGCGCCTTTGCCAAAGGTGCGGGCGGCCATGATATAATCCAGCGTCCAGATCGACAGCGCTGCGCCACGGCTGACCCGGGCAAAGACCGGGATGTTGAAAATGCCGATCGCCAGAATGGCGTTCAGCGCCGATGGGCCAAACACGGCGGTGATCAGAATGGCGATCATCAGCGAGGGGAAGGCAAAGATCAGATCATTGCCGCGCATCACGATCTCATCCAGCAGGCTGCCCCGCCGCGCCGCCGCCATCAGCCCCAGCGGCACGCCCAGCCCAACGCCAATGCCCACCGCCACAATCGCCACCGCGATCGAAGTGCGCGCCCCCACCATCAGCATCGACAGCAGATCCCGCCCCAGATGATCGGTGCCCAGCCAGTAGGTGGCCGAGGGTGCCTGCAGCTTGTCGCGGATCGTCAGGGTGGTGACGTCATGGGGCGTCCAGATGAAAGACAGCGCCACGATGCCCAGAAAAAACCCGGTCAGGGTCAGGCCGATTTTCAGTTGGATGGGCAGCTTCATCGGTGCTTCCTTAAACGCGGGTCAACCGCGGCATAGGCCAGATCGACCAGAAAGGTCACCAGAATGACCGCAAACACCAGCAGCATCACGGTGCTTTCGACCACGATCAGATCGCGTTGGGTGATGCTCTGGAAAATCAGCCGTCCCAGCCCCGGCAGGTAGAACACATTTTCGATGATGATCGCCCCGGCCAGCAGGAATGAAAACTGCAAGCCAATGATGGTCAGAACCGGGATCATGGCGTTGCGCAGCGCGTGGCGGCGCAGGGTTTGCGGGCGGGTCAAGCCTTTGGCGCGGGCGGTGCGGATATAGTCCTGTGTCAGGGTTTCCAGCAGGGAAGAGCGCATCACCCGCGCCAGAATCGAAGCCTGTGGCAATGCCAGCGCGATGGCCGGCAGGGTCAGCGCCTTGAGCCCCGTCAGCATGCCTTTGTCCCAGCCCGGAAAACCGCCGGCGCTGAACCATCTTAGCTGCACTGCAAACACCAGTACCAGCAGCATGGCAAACCAGAAATTGGGCACGGCAATGCCCAGCTGGGTGGCCCCCATCACGCTGTAATCACTGAATTTTCCCCGCCGCGCCGCGGCCAGCAGCCCCACCGGCAAAGCAATCAGCATCGACAGCAGCAACGCGATCAGCGCCAGCGGCAGCGAGACCCAGATCCGCTGCAGGATCAGCTCGCTCACCGGCACGCGGTATGTGTAGGAATGGCCGAAATCTCCGCCCAGCATTCCCATCACCCAGCCCGAATAACGCGCCCACAGGTTGCCATCCAGCCCCAGCTCTTGTTTCAGCGCGGCGATGGTGTCGGGTTGGGCATTCAGCCCCAGCATATAGGCGGCCGGATCGCCGGGGATGACTTCGACCACCGCGAAAATCACCACCGAGGCCGCAATCAGGCTGAGCAGCAGGGACAATAAGCGCAGAGAGGCAAAGTAAAGCATGGGGGCAGGTTAGTGCGCCGTCCTGCAGAAGGCCAGTATTTTGGCAGGGAATTTTAACCTTTTGTGGCGGGCAAAAAAGCTTGACCCGCCCGGCAGATGGCGGATGCAAGCGGGTTCTGATCCCAGAATCTGCGGCTCGGATCAGGCTCTAGGACAACAGCTTGGGGATCAGCCGATAGGTGTTGCGCTCGCTGATGCCCAAAACCCTAGCGACTTTGCTGCGATTGCCATTGTGACGCTCGAGCAACAGCCGCAGATAAGAGGCCCGCAACTCCTCCATCGTCGGTTCGTCCTCGAAACACAGCATCACCCCATCGCATTGCCCGGCCAGCCCCCCCGTGCCGGAGGTCTGTTGCAGGGACAGATGCTCGGGGCGCAGCTGCGGATCGGTGCCCGATACAATCACCCCGCGCTCAATCGCATTGCGCAATTCGCGCACATTGCCCGGCCAGTCGTAATTCTGCAACAGCTCCAACGCCTCGGGCGTCAGCACCTTGTCGATCTTTTTCTGAAAGCCGCGATGCTCCAGAAAAAACTGCGCCAGCATGGGGATATCCTGGGCATGGTCGTGCAGCGGAGGGATCTCGATCTGAAACGCGTTCAGATAGAAAAACAGATCGGCGCGGAACTTGCCCTGCCCGACCAGCTCTTGCAAATCATGCTGGGTGGCCAGGATGATGCGGGCATTGGCGTCAATATCCTCCCCGCCGCCCAGACGGCGAAACCGCCCGCTTTCCATCACCCGCAACAGCCGATCCTGCATCGCCAGCGACAGATCGGCAATGTCACGCAGAAACAAAGTGCCGCCGGAGGCCAGTTCGATCAGCCCCTCTTGCGGCATGTTGTTGCCATTGGTTGCCCCGGCCTCATAGCCGAACAATTCGGCGGTAAAGCTGTTTTCCTGTGCCGGGTCGCAATCCAGCGGTACAAAGCGGCGGTTGGCGCGGGGCGAGGATTCATGCAGGGTTTTAGCGACCAGCTCTTTGCCCGTGCCGCCTGCGCCCTTGATCAGAACCGGAGTATCGGCGGCGGAAAACAGCGCGATCTGGTTGCGCAGCTCGACCAACGCCGGGCTTTCGCCGATCAGCATCTCGGCATTGCTGCGCCGCGCCCGGCCCTGCCAGTATTTCAGATCGCGCTTCAGCTCGGCCGTTTCCAGCGCCCGTTCGGTGGCAAATTGCAGGGTTTCAAAGCTGATCGGTTTCACCAGATAATCCACAACCGGGATACGCTGCGCCAGCTCGGTCAACAGCTCCAGCCCATTGCAATCGGGCAGGCGCACATCCAGCAGGATCAGGTCAGGCCGGGCGCGCTCGATCTCTTCGCGCGCGCGGGTGCCGCTATCGACCCCCTGCACCCGATGGCCGAGTTGTTCAAGATGTGCCACAAGCAGCCGGTTCAGGCTGTTGTCATCCTCGACCACCAAAATCCGGTGTGAATTTGTTGCACTCATACCACCCCTCCTTCTTCGTCTGACAGCACGACTTCGAAACAGGTTCCCCCCCCAGAAACCGGGTAAAAGTCAAGCACGCCTTCCATCTGCTTGACAATCGAGGCGCAAATCGCCAACCCCAACCCACGCCCGCGACTGCCGTCAGAGCGCCGGGTCCAGAACGGTAACAGCACCTTGGCACGATCACGTTCGGGGATGCCCACCCCGGTGTCACGCACCTGAATAAAGACTTTACCCCCTTTTTGATAACATTTCAGCATCAGTTGTCCACCCTCTGGCATCGCATGGATCGCATTCAGGGCCAGATTGAACAGCACTGTGCGCATATCGCTGTCCCGCGCCAGAATGCGGGGATTGCCGTCAATGTCTTGTGTGATCTCGACCCCGGCTTGCTCGGCTTCAAGGCGCAGCAGGGTGGCTGTGTCAGAGATCACCTTGCCCAGCTCGACCAGCTCTTTACTGACGCTGGGGCGCGAAGACAGGCGCAGCAGGCTTTCGGTGATCTGCTGGCAGTTGGCAATCTCGGCCTCGGCAATGTCAAGATATTGCCGCGCCGAGTCCGGCAGATCGGGCTGCCGACTGACCGCATTCAGCGCCAGAGCAATCGCCGAAAGCGGGTTGTTCACCTCATGCGCCACCCCGGCGGCCAGGCTGCCCATTTCGGCCAGTCGCTGCTTGTGGGAAATCGAGATGTCTTTTTCCATGTCGCGGATGGATTCCACCACGCAATCCTGCTCGCCCCCGGGCAGAGACAGGCGCACCGGCGCGGCCGAGACCTCCACCGAAAATTCCCCGCCATACTGATCCTTGTGGACATGGGTGGTGATGACCTCGCGCTTGCCGTTATGCAGGATCTCGCTGATCGGGCAGCAGGTCATGGTCGGCACGCAAGGGGCACTCAGGCCGTGGCTGGAACGGTAACAGAACTGCCCGGCAATCTGCACCGGATCGGCCCCAACCTGTTTGCAATAGGCCCGGTTGGCCATGATGATGCGAAAGTCCGGGCCCGTCACCCGCACCCCGTCTGGGATGGCGTCAATCAGGGTTTGCAGCGATTGGCGGGCGGATTCCAGCGCTTTGACGTTGCGTTGCAAGTGGTCGGCCATATCGTTGAAATGCTGGCCGAAACGGTCGATCTCATCGTGGCCCAGCGGTGGCACCCGCACGGATAAATCGCCATCTGACAGCGCCTGGGTGCGGTCTGTGAGAATATCGACCCGGTTCAGCACCAGCCGTTTCAGCGCCAGCCAGATGCCGGTTTCCAGCAGGATCAGCACCACAACCCCCAGCACCGCCAGCCCGATCGCGCCTGAACGCAGCAGGGCGCGGATGTTCGAGGCGTCATAATCCACAATCAGCACCCCGTTGATCGGGTTATCGGCAATCGCGCCATGGCATTGCTGACAACGCGGCTGGTTGGGCAGCGGATTGGTTGAGCGCAAGACCTCGCCGGTGCTGGCATCGCCATCCTGAAACCGGGTCTTTTGCTGGCCGGTGGCCACGGCGTTGGTGAAATCCTGATCCGTCAGATGCGTGCCCAGCCGGTTCTGGTAAGAGGAAAACCGCACTTCGCCTTCGGGGGTGGCGATCATCACCCCGGCGACATCCGGCTGCGTCCCCAGCCGCTGGACGATGCCCTGCAAGCCCTCCAGATCGCGTTTGAGCATGGCGTTTTCCAGCGCCGCCTGGAGCAACAGATTGACGTTCAGCGACGCGGCTTCATGGGTTTTCAGGATGCTATTGCGGTATTGCTGAATGACGATGGGCAACAGCACCGCCGAGCTGACCAGCACCAGAACCGCCGCGACCAGCAAAAACTGCCGTTTCAGTCGCTGCGCAATCCAGTTTTTCGCAGAAACCCACCATTTTGCCATCATCCATCCAATACCTGAAACAGCTTTTTGTGATGCTGGGTGCGGGCGCAGATGTTGCAGAGCCCGTCCTCATTACGGTTTTGTAACGGCGGATGCACCGAAACACCACAGGCTTTGCACGCCCATTCAGACAGCGCCACCGGCTCTGGGGTGGTTTGCCTAATCCTGACCGTGATCGCCCGATGGTCGCAGACATCTTCGCACAAGCCGCAGCCATCACAGGCCGCCGCGCTGGTTTCGTAGAACAGGCCGCCCTGCTCTGGCGTGGTTTGGGTCAACACCTCATCCGGGCAGATACGCAGGCAGGCGTCACAGCCCACGCAGCGGCTGGGGTCAATCACCGGAGCCACCGCGAACATCGCGCCCGGGGCATCGCATTCGATGATCTGGAGCGTGGCCAGCGCGGGCTCCGGGTTGTCGATGGTGGCGACCTTGCGCAGCAGGTTGCGGCGTTTGGCGGTCTCGTGTTCTTCCTGATACCAGCTGATCACGCGGCGCATCCCCGGCGCATCCGGGGCGATATGGCGCAGCGCCATTTGCGGCAAATCGCGGGTTTGCAGGATGTCGTTGAACAGCGCCGGCAGGTTGAGCGCAGATTGCGAATCGGGCGCTTCGGCAGGGTCGAGGCATAACAGCCGGCGGGTTCCATCCAGATAAGCCTGAGCCAGCGGCGTGATCTGTTCGACCAGATCGGCGGCGGATGCAGGCTGCACCCAGACATGATCAGCGGGCAAAATCAGAACCCCATCGCGCAACAAAGGTGCGCGGATGAAGTCGACCTCATCCGCGCTGCTCTGTTCGATTTTATGTCTGCTGCGCCAGTTTACCAGCTTTCTGCCACTCCCGGAATATAGGGTGCGGCCTCGGGTTCGGGCGCACGTTGGGTGTCGAGATTTGAGATGTCACGCACATTGCGCTCGCGCCCCGTGATGTCTTCTAACAGCAGGCGCAAATCTTCGAGCAACGCATCGGTCAGCTCCATCACCGCGCCATAGAGCGGCTGCGAGGAACACTGCGCGGCGCGCTCGAAAAAGGCGGGCACCCAGGGCAGCACATGCAAATCCATGAACCCGGCCACATCCTGGGCCGCAACCGGATTGGCCAGACGGCACAGATGCGAGATGAACTGAAGCTCATGCACCACATGATCATCCGAGCGCACCCGCCAGTTGGGCACGGAAATGCCGTAATGCTCATACCAGTCGCGCACCTCGAACATCGGCAATTGCCGCTCCAGCTTATCCTCAGTCAACCAGACCGAGCCACTGGGCGAGGCCCGATAGGCATGGGTCAGGTAGATGTCGGCATATTCGGCCGCCAGAAGTTCGAGCGTTTGGGCATCCGGCGATGGCCCCAGCGCGTCGAGCTCTTTGCTCAGCGCCGAAATCGCCGCCGCCGATCTGTCGGTGGTCGACAGTTCACGCAAACCGTCAATGATATGATGACGGAGCAGCTGGGCCAGAAGCTCGGCTTCAATCTCGCGGTCATGGAACCGGATCAGAACATCCAGACCATCAGCAAACTGCACCAAGCGCCGCGCTTGCTCGGGAGCCAACGCGGCGGGTTTTTGCTCGGCCGCGCCCATATCAGACCTTGCCTTTCGAATGCGCCACAAAGCGGATCGACGGGTTGGTCAGCTCGGGGTCGGACATGGATTTGACCTGACGGACCACCTCTTCATTGGGGCCAACCGCCTTGGTGTCATAGGTGCCGTCAGCGATCTGATCAATCGGACCAACATCCAGCACCCGCATCATGCAGGCAGCCACGCAGTAAGGCTTGCGCCCCGCTTCCAGCTCGTCAATGCACATGTTGCACTTTTTGACCACGTTTTCTTCGGGGTCATATTGTGGCGCACCGAATGGGCAGGTGGCCTCGCATTTGCGGCAACCGATGCATAGCGTGCTGTCGATGTCGACCACGCCGTTATCCTTGCGCTTCCAGATCGCCCCGGTGGGACAAGCCGGCAGGCAGGCCGGTTCGGCACAGTGGTTGCAGGACATGTTGATTTTGAAGGCAAACACATCCGGGAACACCCCGCCCTCAATATACTGCACCCGCCGGAACCGAGGCCCGGGCCGCAGCCCGTTTTTATCCTTACAGGCCATTTCGCAGGCCCGGCAGCCGATGCAGTCCACATTGTTATGCACAAACCCCATCTGCATTTCCGGCACCACCGGCACATAGGTTTCCCGTTTCATTCGCGCGACATTTGCCTTGATCCGCGCCTTATCAACTTTGTTAGCCATATCTCACACTCCTTGCGCTGATCATAAATCGCGGCGGAACACATGGCTCCGCGCTGTGGCGAGTTGATCCCAACCGGGACGGTGATCCAGATCGGTTTTCTTCACGTTGCAAAGCACCGTGTTGTAGGCAAAAGCCCCAGCCGGGGAAGGATTGTCATCGGTCAGGAAGTCCGGGTTACCGGCCCGATCAACGCCGTCCTTGTCAATATCCATCCATGCCCCCTCATGCAGCACCACCACGCCGGGCATACAGCGTTCGGTGACATAGGCCGGCACGATCACCCGACCGCGGTCATTCCAGGCTTCGACCGTATCACCGGTCTTGATGCCCAGCTTGCGCGCATCCGATGCGTTCAACGTGATCTCCTGGGTAAAAGTCTCACGCAGCCACGGGATGTTGTTAAAGATCGAGTGGGTGCGCCAGCGTGGGTGCGGGCTGACCATGTGGAATGGGAATTTCTCGGTCAGCGGGTGATTGAGGCTCTCCCACGGTTCGACCCATTTGGGGATCGCCGGGATGTGATAGCCATATTGGGTTTTGGTCCAGTCCTTGATCTGGGCCAGCTGCCCCGAGAAAATCTCGATCTTGCCGCTGGCGGTCTGAAATGGCTTGCCCTGTTCGACCTGCTCGCGGAACGCCACATGCGGTTCGGGTAGAACGAATTTATAAACCCCGCGCTTTTTGAACTCTTCCCACGAGATGTCAGCGTGCTGGTGATGCTGCACTTTATCGTGCCACCACTCCACCAGATAAGCCTCGTCCACCTGGGTGGGGTCGTTGAAATAGCTGCGCGGTGCCTTGGGATTATATTGCGGCCCAAAGCCCAGCCGGTAAGCCAGTTCGGTAAAGACCTGAAAATCCGATTTGCTCTCGCCCATCGGCTGGATCACCACCGGACGGTGGATGTAGTAATGCCCCTTATACCAAGGCAGCGCCACATCGTGCCGTTCAAAGTGGGTGGCAATCGGCAGGATGTAATCCGCCCAGATACCGGTTGGCGTGATGGTGCTGTCCATGCAGACGAACAGGCTTTCCATATCGCCTTCGTCTTCCAGCTTGCGGATCGCCTCGATTTCCTTGTTGATATTGGTCAACTGGTTGAACCAATCCGAACCCTGCCAGAAAATCCCGCGGATATTGGGGATCACCCCGTCCAAATAGTCACCCCGAGGCCAGCAGCCGATTTCCTCGCGCTTGACATTGGGATAATTCAGCACCGCATGGGCCCAGCGATCAGATTTGATCGCCGCATACCAGACATTGGCGAACTGGTCATAAGGGTAAGCCACCGCTTCCGAGTGCCAGCCCTTGCCCACACCTTCGGCACAACCGCCAAGAATGCCGACATTGCCGGTCATCGCCTGAAGTGCCGCCGCCATGCGGTTATATTGCTCACCATAGGCATTGCGCCCCGGTGCCCAGCTGGCCTTGAGCGCGGCAGGTTTGGTGTTGGCATACATTTCGGCCAGCTTCTTGATGTCATCGGCCGAGACACCGCAGATTTCCGAAGCCCATTCCGGGGTTTTCGGAACGCCATCGCTTTCGCCCAGAATGTATTCCTTGAAGCTTTCCTGCCCCTTGGCCCATTCGGGCATGGTGCCTTTGTCCATGCCTTGCACGAATTTGTCGATAAATTCCTGATCGTGCCAGTCATTATCCCAGATGTGGTAGGCCATCCCGGCCATCATCGCCGCATCGGTGTTGGGGCGGATCGGGATCCACCAGGCATCATAGGCTGAAGCCGAATCCGTATATTGCGGATCGACCAGCACGAATTTACAGCCGCGCTGTTTCGCCATGCGCAGATAATAAAAGGTATTCCCGCCATGGAAGGTATAGGCCGGATTCCAGCCCCACATGATCATCAGCTTGGTGTGGGCGTAGGCATCGTCTTCGTTACCATCCTGAATAGTGCCATAAGTCATCCGGCTGGAAAACGTGGTGCCCTGATAGGACGGCACCGACCAGCTGTTGGTCCGGCAACCGAACATGCCCAGAAAACGGCCCAGCAGCCCTTCGATCTGGTCAGATTTATGCAGCACCCCATAGGACGCCCCGGCATAGCTCTGATCCACCAGCGCGGTGGGGCCATATTTGTTTTTGATATAGACCATGCGCTTGGCGATGTCCGACAGGGCCTCGTCCCAAGTGACGCGCTTGAATTTGCCTTCGCCGCGCTTGCCGACCCGCTTCATCGGATACAACAGACGCTCGGGGCTATAAAGCCGCAGCCGATAAGAGCGCCCCCGCAGACAGCCACGCACCTGAGGTTTTTCCTCGGTGTCAGTGCCATAAGCATCGCCCTGATAGCTGCCGTCATCGGTGGACAGGCGCACGATGACATCGCCCTTTTTATGCGCCACCAGCATATGGCGCGAGCCACAGTTATGGGCGCAGCTGGTCACTACGGTTTCCAGATCGTCATCGGTCGGGTATGGCTCGTAGGCGAAGGCCTGTGCCTCTTGCCCGCCAGCCCCAACCACCAGCCCGGTAGCAGCCACCGCCGCGCTGGTTTTCAGGAATTCCCGCCGTGCCTGACTTTCCGGGCTGTCATGGGTATCAGAATGATCTTTGCTATCATGATATGTCATGTTGGCTTACCTCCTTATTCAGCAGCCGGAAGGGCATATTCAGGGTCAGATTGCGTGGGGCGATCCACCGCCCATTCAGGAACTTCGGTATCCATGTCAGGCCAGGGGTGGCGTGGGAACGGATATGCAATCCGATACCAGACCCGCCCACCGTGGCAGCCATAGCAGGTGTCCGAAGAGCCTTCGCGCGCCAGCTTCTCGATATTAGCGCTGTTCAGGTAAGAGACCTGATGGCGCATGGTGCGGAAGCTTTCGGCATGGCAGGACAAGCAGCCATTCGGAGCTTCGGGATATTCCATATCGGCGCGGATCTCATGCCATGGGCCTTCCAGATCCATGACCTCGTAGGGGAATTGCCCGTGGCAGCGCAGACATGTTGTCGAAGGGTTAACCATCTTGCGCAGGGTAAATTCAGGCGTTGCCGCCGCTTGGAAGGCATCGCGGGTGGGCAGCATATCCGGGGTTTCTTCGCGCGGATCGTTGCCTTTGTGGCAGAAGGTGCATTCCAGATTCATCACCTCTTTGGCGAAATCGCTTTCCAGATGTCGATAGTGGAAGGTATCCTGCGGGCCGGTATAGGTGTCCAGAGTCTGATACCAAGCCAGCGTCGCATTCACCGGCACCCCGGCAATCGATTCCGAGCGCGGCTTGTGGTCCAGAATATCCTTGTGGCAGGCCAGGCATTCTTCGTTGCTGGCATTCTCGATATTGGGCGAGAAGTGCAGCGGGTGATAGCGGGCGCGCTGATAATCCATGCCAGCTGCGATCTGCTTTTCAATCTCAGCCGCTTTGGCCTTAGCCGCCGCCTGTTGCTCAGCCGTGGGCTGAGGGGCGTTGGCGTAGGTAACGCCTTCGGGGTAAGGGACGGGCTCGATTTCAACCACTTCGTCCTCTTCCTCGGTTGCCTCGTCATTGGCGGCAACCTCAACCACCGAGTCACTCAGACCCAGCGCAACAACATCCTGCGGCGTATCGGCCTTACTGCCCAGAAACGCGATCAGGTTGCTGACATCATCATCAGATTTCACACCGGCAAAGGACATCTTGTTGCCGGGAATGGCCTTTTTGGGGTTGTGCAGATAGGGGCGCAGCGCATCAACCGTCCAGCTGCCCCCATGGGCGACCATGGCATCGGAATACGCAAACCCTTCGGCAGAGGCCACATCGCGGCCCACCACATTCCACAGACTCGGCCCGGTCTTGTGCTTGCCATCCGGGGCAATCGCGTGACAGGCTTTACATTTCTTGAAAACTTTTTCGCCAGCCGCCGCACTGACAACCTTGGCAGCAGGCGCTTTGGCCGGTGCCTTCGCCGCAGCCCCGCTCTCTTGCGCGTTCAAGGCCGTATCCCCAACCGCCGGAGCATCCGGACGTGTCCCTTCCATCACAGGTGACCCCTTGAACACCATGGTCGAAGCAACACCGCCCCAAAAGAACCCCAGAGCAGCGATCGACAAGAACAAGAGTATGGTTACGGTTATGATGGCCGTTTCTAAAAACCTCATTGGCTCAACCCCTTCTCGGCTTGAACCCGGCGCGCAACCAGCAGTTTGTGTTGGCTGGTGAGACATCCCTGATGCGCATCGGCACAGCGCAAAAGCATCCCACGTGGCTGGGTATTGTTATCCGTTTCCTCTGACCAGAACACACAAAACGCCTGCCCTGACCTTTACAAAGTTGAGTGGCCCGCCAAGCCCGGGCGCGCCACTCTGTTTCTTCTGGCAGAGAGGCCGATTTCCCGGCCCCTCAAGAACAAAGCAGCTACGCTTACTTCTTCTTCTTGCCTTCTTTGTCTTTTGCAGGCGGCTTCCACTCGCCGCTCATGCCGGACATTCCGCCCATGCCGGACATACCAGACATGCCGCCCATGCCGGACATCCCCGACATACCGCCCATGCCGGACATTCCGCCCATGCCGGACATACCAGACATGCCGGACATTGGGCCGGAAACCAAGCTCCACTGGGTGCAGCCCCAGCCGCCAGAATTGCCAGCCATGCCGCTCATGCCGGACATACCGCCCATGCCGGACATTCCGCCCATGCCGGACATACCAGACATGCCGCCCATGCCGGACATGCCGCCCATACCGCCCATGTGAGGCGTTTTAGTCCACTGAGTGCAAACCCAGTTGCCAGCATTGCCGGACATACCGCTCATACCGGACATGCCACCCATGCCGGACATACCAGACATTCCGCCCATACCGGACATTCCGCCCATACCTGACATGCCGGACATACCGCCCATGCCAGACATGCCAGACATACCGCCCGAATTCGCCGGCATGGCGAAAACGGCGGCGCTGCACATAGCCGCAGCAATCGTGTAAGAAAACTTCTTCATTAGGAACTCCCTCTTCGTTTTTTGTCAGACGCTTGCAAGATGATCACGCCGACGGTTCACCCCGACAACCGACGAATGCCGGTGCCGAAATCTCTAGTGCCAACCCCGGATATCATAGGGGCCGGTCATCCCCGGAGCCACGAACGGGTCAAACCACCCTTCCTGATCCTCAAGGAATTTCAAACTGTAAGGATACGGAGCCTCAACCCCGCTCAGCGCCTCAGCATACCATGCGCCGCCTTTGCCATACTCAGTCACAACAGGCGCGGATGCGGGCCGCTGATAGGGCTTGACGCCCGCCACAAAAATCTGACCGGCAGCCGCCTCCTGCCCCGCAATCTCAGCTGTCTCAGCCTGGGCAAAAAACGGGACACCCAAAAGGATCAACGCAGCAACCGCCCTCAACCCTGACTGTTTTCGCACCATGGCTAATCCTCCTTAATGAACTGGCTTGGCTGGGGCTGGCAAAGCCCCAAAAGTTGCGGGGTATCTCGATTCCGTATCCTCCGCTGAGGGGATGATACTCTGCCTGCCCTCAGTGTCCATTAGTTTATTTTTTTTAAGGACTTAGCAGCAATCATAGACTCACAGAACAGACCTGCCATTTTGGCAGTCACCCCCGGAAGCGCATAAAAAAATCAGAAGATACCTGCATAATCAACTGCCATTCTGACAAAACGGGTTTGCCATATTGTCATGCGGCATGTTGTCGCATTTTGCCGCCTATCCATGTAGTCCATTGCTGGCAAAACCCACCACAGATGCCCTGCATTTCGCCTGCGTTTGCACTTGTTTTTATTTGTGTTTTCGCACAGCATTCAGGGCAGAAAATGACCCGAACAAAGCGAGATCAGCCATGTCCGAGACCCCCATCAACTATCGTCAGGAAACTCTGAACCATCTGGCAAAGCTTGCCCTGCCGACCCCGGACAGCAACCCGATCGAAGCCGGCTTGGTGCGGGCGCTGTCGCTGACCAATCAGAATTCCGTGGTGCATTTCGTGCTGGAGCTGCCCGAAGGCGGGGATGCGGCGGCGTTGAAATCGGCGATTCATGACTGGTTGATGCAACTTGACTGGGTGGAGGATGTGAAAATCGCCGTGGCCGATGCCCGCCCAAGCACCCCACCGGATCTGTCAACAGGTGCGGGCATGGCTCAGGAAGACGCCGCACCGCGCATCGAGGGGGTTGAGCATGTGATGCTGGTGGGCTCGGGCAAGGGCGGGGTTGGCAAATCGACCGTCACCGCCGGGCTGGCCGCCGAAATGGTGGCGCGGGGCTTGCGCGTTGGGGTGCTGGATGCTGATATCTATGGCCCTTCGCAGCCGCGCATCTGGGGGGTCACCGGGCGTCCGGTCAGTTATAATGACGAGCTGATCCCGATTGCCACGCTGGGGCTCAAGCTGATGTCTCTGGGGCTGCTGACCACGCCGGATCAGGCGCTGGTCTGGCGCGGGCCGATCCTGCATGACACGCTGACCCGGCTGCTGTTTCGGGTGCGCTGGGCTCCGCTGGACGTGTTGCTGATCGACTTGCCCCCAGGCACCGGCGATGTGCCGCTGACCATTTTGCAGCAGGTGCAGGCGGATGGGGCGGTGATGGTTTCAACCCCGCAGGATCTGTCGCTGATTGATCTGCGCCGCGCCATGGATCTGTTCCGGCGCACCGATACTCCGATGCTGGGGCTGGTTGAAAACATGGCGATTCACATCTGTTCGGAATGCGGTGCGGTGGATCATCCGTTTGGTGCGGGGCTGGAGGTATTCGCAAAGGACGAAGACGTGCCGTTTCTGGGTAAGTTGCCGCTGTCGCACAGTATTTCGGCGGTGTCTGAAAGTGGCATGGAACAAGCCGGAGACGAGGCCAAAGCCGCAAGTTCGGCCCATTTTGCGCCGATTGTGGATCAGATTCTGGAAGGGATGCAAAACGGCAAAGCCGCCGGTTAAGCTCCGCCCCTTTGATGCAAAACACCCGCTTTGGGCGGGGCAGATAGGGCTTGCGCTCCGCGCCATCCGCAGGAATAGTCGGAAAACACCAGAGCCCCAATCACAGGACCGGACCGATGCCAGACCCGCTCAATCAGCAGCAACGTACCGAAGCGATGCAGCAAACCTTCATCGCCATGCCGCATTTTATCGCCCTGGGTATGGAATTTGGCGCGGTTGGCGATGGCCGGGCCGAGCTTTCAATGGCTTATGATGAGCGCTTTATCGGCGATCCCGAAACCGGGGTAATTTTTGGCGGCGCGGTGTCGGCGCTGATGGACACCAGCTGCGGGGCGGCGGTGATCTGTCACGCTCAGGGCAGCCCCGTCACCGCTACGCTGGATTTGCGCATCGACTATATGCGCTCGGCCACGCCGGGGCAGCGGATCACCGCCAGGGCGGAGTGCTATCGCATCACCCGCTCGGTTGCCTTTGTGCGCGCCATTGCCACCGATCACGACACAACCCGCCCGGTTGCCTCGGCCACCGGCACCTTTACCGTGCAACGCCCCGAGGAGACCCCGGCATGATGCGTAAACAACTTGAGCCCCTGCCCATCATCAAGCACCGCCGGGATACGGCGCTGAGATCGTTGATCGACAGCATCCCTTATGTCGATTTTCTGGGGGTGCAGTTTGACCGGCGCGGAGACGAGCTGACCGGCGTGCTGCCCTTTGATGAAAAGCTGATCGGCAACCAGATGCTGCCGGCGCTGCATGGCGGGGTGACGGCGGCGTTTTTAGAGATCACGGCGGTGATTGGTCTGAGCTGGTCGACGATCTGGAACGATATTGACAATGCCGATGGCCCGACCCCGATACGCCCGCGCCTGCCAAAAACCATTGACTTCACAGTGGATTATCTACGTTCGGGCCTGCCGCGTGATGCTTATGCCCGGGCGCGGGTCAACCGTTCCGGGCGGCGTTATGCTTCGGTGCATGTCGAAGCCTGGCAGGACAATCGCCAGCGCCTATTTGCCCAGGCCACCGGGCATTTTCTGATGTCACTGCCCGAGTAATATCGCCCGCTCACGGCATGACCGGGGAATGAGAGTCCATAGCCAAACAACATAATTCTGATTGCGCCTTGGAGGATGGCGCTGTGAACTTACGCTGATGCCTCGGGGGTTTGAGGCTCAGAAACGGACGGCGTCACCATGGCGTCAATCGTGGCCTGCATCGTAATCTGCCCCAGCACCGCGCCCGCACCATCCACCACATGCGCCAGCAACTGGCCCTGATGGGACAGGTGCTTGGCGGCTTCTTCCAGATTGCTGCCACTGGGCACCGTCACACGCGCCTCACCGGTCACCGGCGTCATCACCGTATCGACCCGGATCACCCGGCCCCGGTTCACCTCTTTGACGAAAGCCGCGATATAATCATCCGCCGGGTTCAGAACAATATCCTGCCCCGTGCCCTGCTGGATCACCGCCCCATCGCGCAAAATCGCGATCTGATCGCCCAGCCGCAGCGCTTCGTCCAGATCATGGGTGATGAACACGATGGTCTTGTGCAGCTCTTCCTGCAACTGCAACAGGATGGACTGCATATCCATGCGGATCAGCGGATCAAGCGCGGAAAAAGCCTCGTCCATCAGCAAAATCCCCGCATCATTGGTCAGCGCCCGCGCCAGCCCGACCCGCTGCTGCATCCCGCCGGAAAGCTGATTGGGGTAGTTATCCTCAAACCCCTCCAGCCCGACGCGTTTCAGCCAATAGCGGGCGCGGTCCTGACATTCGGCGTGCTTGATGCCTTGCAGCTCGATCCCGAACAAGGTGTTGTCCAGCACGGTGCGATGCGGCAACAGGGCGAATTTCTGAAACACCATCGCGGTTTTGTGGCGGCGGAACTCCTGCAAATCGGCCCGCGACATTTTGCAGACATCTTCGCCCTGATACAGAACCTGCCCGGCGGTGGGCTCGATCAGACGGTTGATATGGCGGATCATGGTCGATTTGCCCGACCCTGACAGCCCCATGATCACCTGAATCTGCCCCGAAGGCATATGGATGTTGATATCGCGCAAGCCCAGAACGTGGTTGTGCTGGGCGTTCAACTCTTCTTTGGACATGCCCTGACGCACTGCGTCGATATATTTTTCACCCTGCGGGCCGAAAATCTTATAGAGGTTTTTCACCTCGATGCTGTTATCAACCATGCAAAACCTCTGAATGCTTTTGCAGCCTTTTGCCAAATTTCTGCGAGGCCCGATCAAACACGATCGCAATCACCACAATCGCCATCCCATTCATCAAACCCAGTGTAAGATACTGATTCTGCACTGCTTTCAAGACCTGTGTCCCCAATCCCGGCGCCCCAATCATCGAAGCCACCACCACCATGGCCAGTGCCATCATGATGGTCTGGTTGACCCCGGCAAACAGGTTGGGCAGCGCCAGCGGCAACTGCACTTTCAGCATTTTCTGCGTCGGAGATGCCCCGAAAGCATCCGCGGCCTCCAGCACATCTTTGTCCACCAGCCGAATGCCCAGATTGGTCAGCCGCACCACCGGCGGGATCGCATAGATGCAGACCGCGATCAGCCCCGGCACCTTGCCGATCCCCAGCAGCAACAGCACCGGGATCAAGTAAACAAAGGCCGGAATGGTTTGCATTGTGTCCAAAATCGGGACAATCGCCGCCTGCATCCTGTCCGATTTCGACATCAAGATGCCCACCGGAATGCCGATGGCGATGCACACAAAGGTCGACACCGACACCAGCGCCAGCGTGCGCATCGTGTCCTCCCACATGCCCAGATAGCCGATCAGCAGCAGCGATAGAACCGTGCCCGCTGTGATCACCCAACTGCGGGCCGCCAGCCAGACCAGAACCGCCACGATCACCAGCGTCACTGGCCAAGGCGTGGCCAGCAGCAGTTTTTCAAACCAGACCAGAAACACTTTGAGCGGGTAAAAGAAATTCTCGATTGCTTCGCCATATTCGCGTGAAAAATCGCGAAAACCGGCATCAATGCCTTTCTTGAAATCCCGCAATTCGCTGCGGCTCATTTTCGGAAATTCAAAGAAGATATCAGTGGCTGCCATGAGGACCCCTCGCCTGAAAAACGGGCCCGCCTGTCATAGCAGACGGACCCTTATTTTTAGTGACTTACCTGACTTACAGAGCGGCCTTGACCTTGGCCGCAACATCGGCTGGCACCCATGTCGTCCAGAGGTCTTCGTAATTCAGCAAAAACTCAATCGCCGCATCGGCCCCATCGGCCTGCTCGTCCGTCATGTAAACCAGCATCGCGCCCATGGCTTCGGCAGAAAACACCCGCTTGGCCAGATAATCATTGATCTCGCCGCCGTTTTTCATGAATTCATCGGTGACGATGGTGTAAACTTCGGATTTCACCCAAGAGGTTTTCTGCACATTATCGCATTCCCCACCGGTGGCGATGCAGTTGGTCCAGTTGTCCATCCCGGCGAATTCCACGCCAAAAGGCACCAGCTTCAGCTTATATTTGCCAACAATCGCGGTCGGAGCCCAGTAATAACCGAACCAGTTTTCGCCACGCTCGCTGGCCTTGGCAATCGAGCCATCCAGCCCGGCAGCCGAGCCCGGATCAACCAGTTTCCAGCCCTTGGCCTCCATGTCAAAGGCTTGAAACAGCCCGGCATTATTGGCCTGACAGCCCCAACCGGCAGGGCAACCGACCAAAGCGCCCTTGCTGGGGTCTTCAGAATCGGGGAATGCTTCGGGATGCTCGATAATATCCAGCACGGTTTTCCATTCGGGATGCGCATTGGCGGTGTGTTCCGGGATCCACCAGCCCTCGCCCAGCCCCATGATCGGAGCCTTGTTCACCGCATGTAAGCGCCCCTCTTCCAGCGCCGGGTCCAGCAGATCTCGCAACGAGTTTACCCATTCTTCGCCGGCAACCTGCGGTTCGCCTTTTTCATTCATTGAGGCAAAAATCGCCGTGGTTCCGCCCACCACCAGCTCGATATTGCAGCCATAGCCCTCTTCCATGATGAACTTATCCACATGCGCCATCAATTCGCCCGAAGGCCAGTTGAATTCGGCCATTTTGATATCGCCGCAATCGGCAAGCGCTGCGGATGCGCCGAAAAGGGCGGCAATGGCGGTGGATATTGCTATTTTCTTCATAGCCAAACTCCTGATTTATGAGGTGTTAATGTGCGCCATCTTGCGGCAAACGGGCCCGGCGGCCAATCTGCGCAGGAAGCCAATCCGGCGGAATATGTGGTATTCAGCTTGATCATCATGGCATCCTAGCAGCTGGGTTTGGGGAAGGAAACCAAAAGCGACACCAATTGCCAAAAAGCGACCTTTTTAGACCATAGATGTCTGGCAAAGAAGCCTCTACATCATCCCGCAGGAGGATAAAAGCAGAGTGCTGTGCTTGCCTCTATGGCAGATCACATGGGCTGATAAGGTGATGGGGTTCGATATTTTAGTGTGGGTCTATAGCCAAACGATACAATTCTGATTGTGCTTTTTGGCTATATCACATGCCATATGCCAGAGCGCGCTTCGGCCCCTGTTCAGTCCGGGAAAACCATCGTGATCACGACAGCTCTTTGACCGAGTGGGTCAACCAACGCAAAAACGCCCCGCGAAAGCCGCGAGGCGTTTTTAATCATTGTATCAGAAAGGTCCAAGCCCGCTTAGCCGCGCTCTTCGACGATCTCCACAAGATGCGAGATCTTGGCAACCATGCCGCGCACGGCAGGGGTATCTTCCAATTCGCGCGTCTTGTGCATCTTGTTCAGACCCAGCCCGATCAGCGTCTGACGCTGTTTGGCCGGGCGCCGGATAGGAGAACCGATTTGTTTGACAACAATAGTTTTAGCCATTTTTCAGACCTCCTTAAGCTTCTGCTGGGGCGTCAGCCGCCGCAGCAGGGGCTTCGGCCGGTTTGCCCAGAATATCGGCAACCTTTTTCCCACGACGCTGCGCCACATTGCGCGGGCTGGATTCTTTTTTCAGCCCGTCCATGGTGGCACGGATCATGTTGTAAGGATTTTGCGACCCAATGGATTTGGACACCACATCACGCACGCCCAGCATCTCAAACACCGCACGCATCGGACCACCGGCAATGATCCCGGTCCCCTCTGGAGCGGCGCGCATCACCACTTTGCCAGCCCCGTGACGACCATTGATGTCGTGGTGCAGGGTGCGACCCTCGCGCAACGGCACGCGGATTATCTGGCGCTTGGCTTGCTCGGTGGCCTTGCGGATGGCCTCAGGCACTTCTTTGGCTTTACCTTTACCAAAGCCAACCCGGCCCTTTTGATCGCCAACAACCACAAGTGCGGCAAAGCCAAAACGCTTACCACCCTTAACGGTCTTGGATACGCGGTTGATCGCAACCAGACGATCGGCGAATTCAGGTGTCTCCTCGCGATCGCGACGTTTCCCCCGATTATTATCTCTAGCCATAATATCGTCTCCTAAAACTTGAGGCCGCCTTCACGGGCAGCGTCGGCCAGGGCCTTGACTTTACCGTGAAACAGAAAACCGCCGCGGTCGAAATAGCATTCCGATACATTGGCCTTCTTGGCGCGTTCTGCGATCGCAGCACCAACCTTGGCGGCTGCTTCGACGTTGTTTTTGCCAACCACGCCCAGAGCTTTCTCCATTGTCGAAGCCGACGCCAGAGTGACGCCTTGTGCATCGTCGATCAACTGAACATGAATGTTTTTGTTGCTGCGGTGAACCGACAGGCGCGGACGCCCTGCTGCGGTTTTCCGCAATTTGTTCCGAACGCGCAGGCGGCGTTTCAGAAACAGGTCTCTTTTGCTGTTTGCCATACCCTTGGTCCTTACTTCTTCTTACCTTCTTTGCGGAAGATATATTCATCTTTATACTTGATGCCCTTGCCCTTATAGGGCTCTGGTTTGCGCCAAGCACGAATTTCGGCGGCGATCTGGCCGACACGCTGTGCATCAATGCCTTCGACAATCACAATCGTTGCTTTGGGGGTTGTGACGGTCAGATCAGAGGGCACCTCAAAGTTGACCTCATGGGACAGGCCCAGTGTCAAATTCAGGATGTTGCCCTGCATTTTCGCACGATACCCGATCCCGTTCAGCTCAAGCTCTTTCTTGAAGCCTTCGGTCACGCCGGTCACCAGATTGGCGACCATGGTGCGGCTCATGCCCCATTGCTGACGGGCACGTTTCGAGGTGCCGCGCGGCTGCACAGCAACCGTATCGCCATCAACGGTGATCGTAACATCATCCGTTGCCGTGAAGCTGAGCGTGCCTTTCGGCCCTTTAACTTCGACGGTTTGACCGGACAACGAAGCGCTGACACCGCTGGGCAGAGCAATCGCTTTTTTACCAATTCTCGACATATCAGCCCCCTAAAATACGGTGCAGAGCACTTCGCCGCCAACATTGGCATCGCGTGCAGCAGCATCCGACATCACGCCCTTGGACGTGGAGACAATCGAAATACCCAGACCCTGACGGACCTGCGGGATTTCATTAACGCCCATGTAAACCCGACGGCCCGGGGTCGAAACCCGCTTCAGCTCGCGGATGACAGGAACGCCATCGAAATATTTCAGACTGATTTCAATAGCCGGGTGGCCATCTTCGCCAGTGATTTTTTCATAACCACGGATATAGCCTTCGTCAGCCAGCACATCCAGAACCCAGGCACGCAGCTTGGAGGCCGGAGTGATCACTGTGGACTTGCCGCGCATGCTCGAATTCCGGATCCGGGTGAGCATATCAGCGATAGGATCATTCATATCTTTCTCTCCCTTTTACCAGCTCGATTTAACCATGCCAGGGATCAGGCCGAACGAAGCCTTTTCCCGCAGCGCGATCCGCGAAATGCCCAACTTGCGGTAATACGCATGAGGGCGGCCCGTCAGCTGACACCGGTTATGCAACCGTGTCGCCGAGGAATCCCGCGGTAGTTTGGCCAGTTTCAGAGTCGCCTTGAAGCGCTCATCCATTGGCTTGCTTTCGTCGTTGATGATGTCCTTGAGCGCGGCGCGCTTGGCGGCGTATTTCGCCACCAGCTTTTCACGCTTCAACTGACGTTCAACCATTGCTTTTTTAGCCATGTTCTCTCTCCTCGCCGCGCTTAGCTTGTGAAGGGCATGTTGAGTGCTTTCAACAATGCCTTTGCTTCTGCGTCAGTATTCGCGGTGGTGCAGATTGCGATGTCCATCCCCCAAACTTCGTCGATCTTGTCGTAATCAACTTCAGGGAACACGATATGTTCTTTCAGGCCCATGCCGTAATTGCCGCGCCCGTCAAAGGATTTCGGAGAAATCCCGCGGAAGTCGCGGATGCGGGGCATCGCAACGGTGATCAGACGGTCCAGAAATTCATACATCCGGTCGCCACGCAGGGTCACCTTGACCCCCAGAGGCATATCCTCACGCACCCGGAACGAAGCCACGGATTTCTTGGCCTTGGTAATCACGACCTTCTGACCAGCAATCGCGGTCAGATCGGCTTCGGCGGATCTGATTTTCTTGGTGTCTTTGACAGTTTCACCAATCCCCATATTCAGCGTGATTTTATCAAGCCGGGGGATCATCATATCGTTTTTATAGCCAAATTCCTCTTTCAGGGCTGCACGGATGCTGTCCTGATAAAGAGCCTTGAGCCGCGGAGTGTATTTTGCATCGTCAAGCATTATACTGTCTCTCCTGTTGTTTTGGCGAAACGCACCTTTTTGCCGTCTTCCATACGGAAGCCAACACGAGTGGGTTTGCCTTTGCTGTCCAGCAGCGCCAGATTTGACAGATCAATCGGCATCGCCTGAGGGACACGCCCCCCTTGGCTGTTTTGCGACTGGCGCACATGGCGGATCGCGATGTTCACGCCTTCAACGATTGCCTTGCCGGCAGATGGGTTGACCGAGGTGATCTCACCTTCTTTACCCTTGTTCTTGCCGGACAGAACGATGACCTTGTCACCTTTTTTCAGTTTTGCAGCCATCTTACAGCACCTCCGGAGCAAGCGAGATGATCTTCATGAAGTTCTTGGCCCGCAACTCGCGCACAACAGGCCCGAAGATACGGGTGCCCAGTGGCTCGTTATTGTTGTTCAGGATCACTGCCGCATTGGAATCAAAGCGGATCGAGGTGCCGTCTTCGCGACGGACTTCTTTGGCGGTGCGCACAACGACGGCCTTACGGACATCGCCTTTTTTCACGCGACCACGCGGGATGGCTTCTTTGACCGAAACGACAATGATGTCGCCTACGGAAGCGTATCTACGCTTGGAACCACCCAAAACCTTGATGCACTGCACACGGCGCGCGCCGCTATTGTCAGCAACATCCAGGTTGGTTTGCATCTGGATCATTTGGTTTCTCCCGACCTATGGGGTGACATGCCTGCCCTTACCCCCAGGGTTTCGATTAAACTGAAGTGTTCCGGCCTAGGCCAGAACCTCCCAGCGTTTAGTCTTCGACATTGGCGCACATTCCTGAATACGGACGGTATCGCCAACCTTGAATTGGTTATTCGCATCGTGAGCCCGGTATTTTTTGGACTTACGGATGGTTTTCTTCAGAACAGGGTGCTTGAAGCGACGCTCAACCAGAACGGTGACGGTTTGTTCATTGGCATCGCTTGTCACGGTGCCTTGCAGTATACGTTTGGGCATAATTCAGGCTCCCTATTTATCGGCCGCAGCGGCGGCGGCTTTTTGGTTCAGAACGGTTTTCACACGCGCAGCATCGCGGCGCACCTTGCGCATCCGCGCGGTGTTTTCCAGCGATCCGGTGGCCTGCTGAAAACGCAGGTTGAACGATTCTTTTTTCAGATTGGCCAGCTCTTCTTGCAGCTGGTCGGGGGTTTTGTCATGTAGCTCTTTGGCGTGCATCGCCTTGTTTCCTTTCAACATCACCAGCAGGCCCCTTACGGTCACCTTGATTCTGGTGGAGTAACGCATGAAGCTGTCCGTCTAAACTGCTCTCACCCATAAGGCAAGCGCTGTTTTGCGCTGCATTTCAGAAAAACCGCCCGGCCCGGTTCACCCTCTGGTACCAAGGATATTCAGATCGTCGCGGCTCCGGGGTAGCACCGATGGCGCGGGCTGCACCTGCCGGGCGGGACGGGTCAAAGGGGCAAGACATTTGCCAGAGGTCTTGCAGAATAGGGCGCAAGCCGAAAATCAGCGCAGCACAAGGGGCGCCTGCAGCCAGCCCTCCAGCGCCTGATTGGTCTGTTCGGGGGTCTCAAGCGTGGGCAGATGGCCGGCATTTTCGATCACGGTCAGCGATGCATAAGGCACCATCTGCGCCATGAACTCATGACGGCGCGGAAGGGTCAGCCGATCCTGAGCACCACATAAAATCAGGCAGGGGATATGAATTTTACGCAAGGTTTTCTGCTGATCCGGGCGCCGCTGCAACGCCCGCGACTGGCGCACAAACTCGCCTTCGCCCAGATGCAACGCCATGGCCTGCATCAGCGCCAGGATCCTGCCCTGCTGCGGCCCTTCGGCCAGATACTCGGGGCGCATCACATCGCACATCACCTCTTCCAGCCGCCCGCCCATCACCTTGACGATCTGCGGCTCGCGCGAGGCCGCCACCGCCGGGGTTTCGGATTGCGCATTGGTGCTGATCAGGCAAATGCGCGACACCCGCTCCGGTGCTTGGTGGAAAATCTCCATCGCCACCATGCCGCCCATGGAAATTCCGGCCAGCGCGAAATAAGGCGGCGCGCTCTGTAACACCTTTTGCGCCATCTCAGGGATGCTCTCGCAGTTGGTCAGACAGGGCACATGCACCGCCCGCTGGCTGGAAAATGCGGTGATCTGAGGCGAAAAGATCCGCGCATCGCACATCATCCCCGGGATCAAAACCAATGGCTCGCTCATCTGGGCCCCTTATCTGCTCGTGTCATCCCCGCCTTGCCGATGCTTATGGCAAAACGTCAATCAGGCTGCGCTCAATCTCGGCCAGACAATCGGGCGTCGAAAAACTGTGATCCGCCCCCTTGATCAGCTTCAGGCTCATATCCGCAGCATCGGCGTGCTCCAGCAGGGTCAGCGGCACCGAAAGTGCAACGGCATCATCCGCCGTGCCCTGCAACAGACGCACCGGAAAAGGCAGCGCCAGCGGCGAACGCAGCACCAGCTGATCGCGCCCATCGGCAATCAGCTTTTGCGTGATCACATAGGGTTCGTCATAATCCGAGGGCAGCTCAATGCGGCCATCTTTCTCAAGCTGCACCTTTTGCGCGGGGCTGAATTGCTGCCACATGGAGTCCTCGGTAAAATCCGGGGCGGCGGCAATGCCAATCAGCGCGGCGATCTTTTCGGGCATCTGCCGGGCCAGAAGCAGCGAGATCCAGCCGCCCATGCTGGAGCCGATCAACACCTGAGGCCCCTGACAAAGCGCCTCGATCACCGCCTTGGCATCCGCGGCCCAGTCGCCAATGCAGCCTTCCTCAAACGCGCCGGAAGACTCCCCATGGCCGGAATAATCAAACCGCAAAAACGCCCGCCCCTGCGCCCGGGCCCATTGCTCCAGATGCACAGCCTTGCTGCCCTGCATGTCGGACTTGAAGCCCCCCAGAAACACCAGACCCGGCCCCGCGCCGGGGCTCTGGCAATAGGCGATGCGCCGTCCGTTATTGCATTCCAGATGGTTTATATGTGTCACGATGCTCTGCCCCGGCTGTTACGCCGATTCAGCATAGGTCGGATTAGCTAGTCTGACAATCCTTCAATCAGTTTTCCCGTTGGCAAAACCGAGGCATACCCCATTGACAAAGCGGCCATAAACCCAGCATGAACCTGCTCGGCCGTAACACTGATGCCGTTAAATGCCAAATCACGCGTTGCACAGGCATCATGGGCCACTTTACAAACATAACCCAGATCAACCGCAGCCCGGGTTGTCGCGTCAATGCAATAATGGCTCATAGCACCTGTGATCACCAACTCCTTGACGGCCAAATCCTGCAACTGGCCATGCAAAGCAGTGTCACGAAAACTGTTGGGAAAGTTTTTAGTGATGACCGTTTCATTACGAACCGGACGTAAAAGGCCATAAATTTCAGCGCCTTCTGTGCCAGGTTCGAAAAAGGGGGCTGGCTTTCGCAAAATCTCGTGGCGGATATGGAATACAGCCCCGCCCCGCTTGCGAAATGCAGCCAGTATTCCGGCTGCATTCGCCGCAGCTTGCGCAATATTTTGCAGCGTATATTTGCCACCTTCAAAATAATCATTTTGCATGTCGATGATCAGCAAAGCCGTATGATCCATTTCAATCCCTCCTTACACTTTGAATGCACCACAGACTTGCGGCGCACCGGCCTTTTTTGTTAGTGTCAAATATGACATAAAACACGCCAATTCAGACAAATGCCCTCAAACCCAACCCATCTCGGATTATTAGAATATTCTGGAGCTTCGAGCGCTGCGGTTTTTGGTCTGCAAGAAATGTTTGAGTTTACCGCCAGGCTAAATGCCCGCGATAGCTTGGCGGCGCTGAAACTCAGCATCATCCGGCCACCCTTACTGCCAGATACAAAATTTGATGCAGTGATATTGCCACCTGCTTTTGGCAACCGGCAATATCTCGACCCACCGGCAGATCTGATACAATGGCTGCGCATGCAGGCGGAAAGCCGTTGCATTATGGCCTCAGCCTGTGCCGGCGCGTTTTACTTGGGGGCCGCCGGGTTACTGGACCAGCGCCGCGCAACCACACATTGGCACTTGGGGCAAGACTTGCAGCGCCGTTTCCCAAATGCCATGATTGATATTGACGAAATTATAATTAACCAAGCCAACTTGATAACCGCAGGCGGTATGGTGGCTTGGATTGACTTGGCACTGGAGTTGATTGACCGCTTTTGCGGCACTGCGATCATGCGCGAAGTCGGGCGGTATTTTGTCATCGACACCGGTCGGCGCGCGCAAAGCTATTATCGGGATTTCTACCCTAATCTGGAACATGGGGACTCAAGGATAAAGCACGCGCAACTTTTGCTTGAACGCACATTTACATCCCCAATCCGTATTTCAGAAATTGCCAAAACCGTGGCTCTGAGCGAACGCACATTCCTGCGCCGGTTCCAAACCGCAACGAGCTATACACCGCTGGCCTATGTTCAGCATTTACGGATGCAATCGGCCAAAAGGCATCTGGAAAACACCAGAGCAGCAATCGAACAAATCGCCTATAATGTAGGCTATGAAAACACCAACGCTTTTCGCAAAGTATTCAAACGCTATACCGGCCTGTCTCCTTCGCAATACCGCCAGCGTCTAAAGCGTTGACAAACCCCACAACCAACGCCAAAAGGGCGCGAAACTGAACCCGCAACCGGGCGCTTGGTAGGCGCCAAAACGACGAGGAGCGCCACAATGGCCCAAATCTCTGTTACCTTTCCCGATGGCAATATCCAAAGCTTTCCCGCCGGCATCACCCCGGCTGAAATCGCTGCCGGAATCTCGAATTCTCTGCGCAAAAAGGCGATCTCGGCCACGGTGAATGGCGCGCATTGGGATCTGCAATGGCCGATCGAAACCGATGCCAGCATCGCGATCAACACCATGAAGGACGCCGGACCGGCACTGGAGCTGATCCGCCACGATCTGGCCCATATCATGGCCCGCGCCGTGCAGGAGATCTGGCCCGATACTCAAGTGACAATCGGCCCGGTGGTCAAGGATGGCTGGTATTACGATTTTGACCGCGCCGAGCCGTTCACGCCCGAAGATCTGGGCCTGATCGAGAAAAAGATGAAAGAGATCATCAATCTGCGCGACCCGGTGCGCACCGAAATCTGGGAGCGCGAACGGGCGGTGCAATTTTATCGCGACAATAACGAGCCCTATAAGGTCGAGCTGATCGACTCGATCCCCGGGGATGAACCGCTGCGGATGTATTGGCATGGCGATTGGCAGGATCTGTGCCGTGGCCCGCATTTGCAGCATACCGGGCAGGTGCCGGGGGATGCGTTCAAGCTTATGTCAATCGCCGGGGCGTATTGGCGCGGCGATAGTGACCGGGCGATGCTGCAACGGATTTACGGGGTGGCGTTTCAGAACAAGAATGATCTGAAAAAGTACCTGCTGATGCTGGAAGAAGCCGCCAAACGCGACCACCGCAAGCTGGGCCGCGAGATGGATCTGTTCCACATGCAGGAAGAGGCTCCGGGACAGATTTTCTGGCACCCCAATGGCTGGCGGATTTATACCGAGCTGCAAAACTACATGCGCCGACGGCAAAATGAGGCCGGCTATGTCGAGGTCAACACCCCGCAGGTGGTGGATCGCAAATTGTGGGAGGCTTCGGGCCATTGGGAGAAATATCAGGAACATATGTTCATCGTCGAAGTGGACGAAGAGCACGCCCGTGAAAAGGCGGTGAATGCGCTCAAACCGATGAACTGCCCCTGCCATGTGCAGATTTTCAATCAGGGTCTGAAATCCTATCGCGATCTGCCGTTGCGCATGGCCGAATTTGGCTCTTGCAACCGGTATGAGCCCTCTGGCGCATTGCATGGTATCATGCGGGTGCGCGGGTTTACCCAGGATGATGCGCATATTTTCTGCACCGAAAACCAGATTGAGGATGAAACCAAGAAATTCATTCATCTGCTGTCGCTGATCTATAAGGATCTGGGGTTTGAGAAATTCTCGATCAAGTTTTCCGACCGCCCCGAGATGCGGGCGGGCTCGGATGAGGTCTGGGACAAGGCCGAAAGTGCGTTGATCGCGGCCACCAGGGCCGCCGGTTGTGATTTTGATCTGAATCCGGGCGAAGGGGCATTTTACGGGCCCAAGCTGGAATTCGTGCTGACCGATGCGATTGGCCGTGACTGGCAATGCGGCACTTTGCAGGTGGATTTCGTGCTGCCCGAGCGGCTGGATGCCACCTATATCGGCGAGGACGGGGCCAAGCACCGCCCGGTGATGCTGCACCGCGCCATTTTGGGCAGTTTTGAGCGCTTTATCGGCATCATGATCGAAAGCTTTGCCGGCAAGCTGCCCTTCTGGCTGGCCCCGCGTCAGGTGGTTGTGGCCTCGATCGTGTCGGATGCCAATGACTATGTGCATCAGGTGGTGGCAAAATTGCGGGCTCAGGGTGTGCGGGCCGAAGCCGATATTCGCAACGAAAAGATCAACTACAAGGTTCGCGAACACAGCTTGGCCAAGGTTCCGGCGATTTTGGCGGTCGGGATGCGCGAGGTCGAGGAAAACACCGTTTCGGTGCGCCGTCTGGGCGAAAAGCGCACCACGGTTGTTTCGGTGCAGGACGCCGTGCAAGCACTCGCTTCCGAAGCTACCCCACCGGATAGAACCGGAACGGTTTAAGCCAACATTCCGACCGGACGCATCCCCACGGTTTTCAGACCGTGAGGGGCACAGCTGTTGCAGTGACGCTTGCGGCGTGGTCCTTTGTTGCACACAGATGCTTGGCAGGATCTCGGGCCAAAGCCCGCCCCTGCCCGCCATATCTGTCGGCAAACGCCCCCGGGGCGGCGGCCAAAGTGCCTTGGGCGTGGTTGGTTGAGGCAAGCACATACCCCATTGGGGGACGAAACAGCTCTGCCAAACCCTCCACCCCCGGCAAAGCCTCGTGGGGTGGGGCAAGAGACACTTTGTAAATTGCAGTAACAACCAGAACATAGCGCGAACTTAGGCCCGGAACATTAAAACCGCGTAAACAAAGCCGTAAAAACCAGCTAAAAAGGCAGCCTCATCCGGCGTTGGATTTTCCAGCCATCGGCATCGGGGCGCACCAGCACATTCAGGATGCGTTTCCATTCTTCGGGCATGGCCCCTGCATCGGCAATCACCGCCTCAACAACCATCGTATCTTGATCAAGACGCCCCGTGAGCGTCCCGCGCACCGTCACCACATCCCCCGTGATCTGAAACGGCGCACGCCATTTGCCCTGCGGATCGCTGATCAGTTGCATACTGCCCTGCCCCAGTGCTTGCCCGTTCACACCCGCCCCCAGCCAGGACAGATCCGCCCGGATGCCCCGCAATTTCGGCGCGATATAATCATATTCCGCCGAGAGCGCATCTATCACCCCGACCCGATAACGCGGGGGCACGCGCAAATCCGCATCAAACGTCAGCCCAGCCCCCAGCAGTTTCAGATCCCACTGCGCCCCTTTCATCCCCAGCCCGGCAAATTGCCATTGCAGCCGGGACGGGGCGGGCCAAGTCGCTGATCCCGCAAGAGTGGCCGCACCGTAAGACAGGCTGGCCTGATCCTGAACCGCTGCGCTCCAGTCAGGCAGGGCAAGCCCGGGAAGTTGGCGCAGATGTGTCATCCGGGCCTGAGTGAGTAGCGCAATTGCTCCGCCCAAAGCGATAAAGATCAGCACCAAAAGCAGTTTGATCAAGGCCTTCACTGCGGCACTCCCAGATTGAAGGTGGCTGAAACGCGATCCGGGCCATCGCCGCGTTCAAAGGAAAAAGAGCTGATCTCGTAACCCCAGCCGGGCATGACGCCGCCCAGCCATTTGGTCAGCGCGGTAAAGCGCACGGTTTCAAAGCTGAGGAAAATATCCCCCCGGCTACTGTTGGACAGCTCTTGCACCTCATCGCGCAAACCGGCGCTTTGCAGGCTGGCCTCGATGCCGCTGATGCCGATCGGAGCCGTCGCGGATGTGCCCGGATCCGGGCGTTGCGCCGTTTTCTGATAGGTCCGGGCCTGCTCGGCCACCCATTGCTCCAGATTGCGAGATTCGGTCAGGTTTTGCCGCGCCAGCATCCGTTTGTCATGCAGCGGCAACAGCATGACATAAACCGCCAGCACCGGTGGCACGATCAGCGCCAGCAGCGCCAGCAACAACCGCTCGCGCGGGGTTTGGTTCAGCAGCCATTGTAACATTGCGTTTCCCATGTCTGGCCCCCTCCTAACCGTTGCCGGTCAAGGACAATGTGGCCTCGACCCCGCCATTTTCGCGGGTATTGGACTGCACCAGCGTCACAGTCAGCCCCCCCTGACGCAGCGCCGCCACCAGCTGATCCAGCCCGGCGAAATCCGTCAGCTGCACATCCAGCAACAGACCGGTGTTTTCCCGATGCGCCACCCGGGCCAGCACAGCGCCCTGTTTCAGAGCCACCGCAGCGGCCTGCCGGAAAGCGTCGAGCGGGTCGAACACCGCCTGTTGCGATTGCTGCGCCTGTTGTTGCGCCATCAGCCGGCCGACCTGGCTGCGGATGTCCAGAATCGGGCCGGTCGGAATGAAGTGCTGGCGCACGATCTGGTTGGCATTGAGGCGATGCTGGTTGCTCTGAGCCTGTAGCCGGTTGATGTCGATCAGCAGGCTGGCGCTCCAGAAACACACGCCCAGAGCCGCCAGAGCCGCCACCCATTTCCAAGGCCGCAGATTCTGCCGCAGATCGGCCAGCGCGGCATAGGGATCGCGTGACAGATCCAGCGCAAGCTCGTTATGGGCAAACCGCTGTGGTGAGTCGATGCCATGCGCGGCCAAAGTGCTTTGATCCTCAATCAACGGGATGTCGTGCTGGTTCAGCAGCGTTTGCATCGCGTCGGGAGGGCTTCCTTCCAGCCACAGCGCCGCTTTGGGCGGCGCGCTTGCCAGCGCCCGGTCCAGCATCGGTGCGGCCAAAGCGGCCTCGCAGGCAAATCCATCTTCCGGCCCCAGACGGGCGATGATCCGGCCCTGATCCTGACGCATCACCCACAGCGCGGGCGCAGCGGGCAGGGCCAGATAATCGGGCAGAACCGCAGTGATATTGTCGGGCTGGCCCAGCTCTTGCCAGCGCTGATAAAGCGCCTGATCGGCCACCAGCATTTTATCCCAACCCGAGCGCTTGCCCGCACCCAGAAACGGGCGAAGCTCGATCGTCTTTTCCGCCGTGCCCAGCTGGCTGAGCAACTGCCCCCGCGCCACCCGATCCCGGTTGACCCCCTTGATCCCCTTGGGCAAATCCACCGACAGCAGCGGTGCATCCTCGCCATGGATCAGCGCAATACAGCCCCCCGCCGGGGCCGGTTGGCCACTATCGACCTGCCACAGTGGCAGCGCTGCACGATTTTTGCCGGTTTTCCGGTTCATTGGTTCTCCTGAATGCTGACATGGCCATCCTGATCCGAACGATGCACAATCAGGCGGCGCGACAGCTTTATCCGGCCCAGACTAGCGGTAAACATCGCCTGAAACCAGTTGCTGTTTACACTGAATCGCCCCGTTGTCGCCCCCTGAAAAACATCCCGGTGAATAAGCCGCCGGGCCTGATCGGCAAAATCACCGACGGATTGAAACGGCTCTTGTGCGCGCGCCTCCGTCAGGCGGCTCAGCGCGGTGGGGTTGGCGGCAGGCAGAAAGGCCTCGAGCAACTCGACCGGAGCGGTGTTGACATTGAGCTGGCTGTTCGCCGGCAGGCTGGCGACAAATGGCGCGAGGCGGCGGAAATGGCCCGGAGTCATCCCGTAAACCAGCCGCAATTCGTCAATGCTGTAGAGGCGGCCCTTGGGCGGCTGCATGGCGATGGCGCGGTTGGTGTAAAGCGACGGATTGGCCGGGCCGGTTTCCGAGACATATTCGGCAATCGCACTGGCCAGAACTGGGGGCAGCTCAAGCCTGCGCAACAGCCGTTCCAGCACCTGTGTCATGTCGGGGGCGCCCCGGTCGGTCAGCCAGTTGATGTTAAAGCGCCCTTGCAGATCGTGCAGGCTGCCCTCGACCAGCCCCCGGTCAATCGGCAGGGCATATTCCGGTTTCGCCCAGATTTCGCCCAGATGGTCGAGCTTATCGGTGTCTTTCCAATCCTTTTCCAAAATCATCGGCACCAGATGCGCCACCGAATCCAGATAGAGCGTGGCCTGCGCCACCTCTTGCAGGTTTTGCAAACGCCCGCGGCTGCGCTCGGCCAGAAACATCAGCGCCGTTGCCACCGCCGAAATCGCCGCCAGCATCACCAAAGCGTTGATCAACGCCACGCCGCGATCTGTGCCGCCCCGCCGCATCTTAATACCCCACCACAAGGCGCAGCGGGCCGAATTGGGCCGTTTCCAGCTGCACCTCAACCGCCGCGGGCAGCCTTGTGCCGGGGTGCTCCTGCGTGGTGCCATAGCCGCTGATCCAGCCGGTTTCGCCCTCCACCAAAGCGCGCATTTTCAGATCGGTCACACCTTGCAGCATCACCACCCTGGGTGAACGCGCCTGATCGTTTTGCGGGGTCAGCACCGGCCAGACCTGCCGGCTGAGCTGCCCGGTTTTGTCATCGAGCTGCCAGATCACCCGCGACAGCCCGGCCAGCTGCTGATCGGGCAAAACCGGCTGTCCGCCCACCGAAAACGCGATCTGCTTGCCGATGCGGGCCTTGGGGCCGCTGGTCAGATCCATGAACGCGCCCTGAGGCGGCCCCGAAGGCGGCACGAACCCTCTGGCAACCGCTGCCTTCAGATCGGCCCGCAACAGGCTGAGCGTTTTGGTCAAATCCGCGTTTTGTTCGGCGATGTCCTGCAACCGATCCCGGCTGCGCAACGCGCCCGACAGCGATTGCAGCCCCATCACCGCCACCATGGAAAAGATCGCCAGAACCACCACCAGCTCGATCAGGGTGACGCCTGTGTCGGATCGGGCGGGGCTGTTCATTGTGCCTCCGCAAGCGGCTCGGCGGTGACATAGGTCACCAGAAACGCGCCGGGCTGGCCGGGGCTGTGGACCTTGATGCCGATCTCGATCAGGCCGATGGCGGTGCGGGCTTCGCTGCTGTCCACCTGCCAGTCATAGGGGCCATATGTCACCTGTTTGGGCAGGGATCTGCCGTTTTTCGCCCCGGTGAGGCGCAACATCTCTGCCCGGTTCTGCGCCACCTGATAGGCAAACAACCGCGCGGTTTCGCCGCCGATATTGCGCTGCGCATGGTCAATCACCCGAAAGGCCGACACCGTGCCGATCGACAGCACCAAAATGGCAATCACCAGTTCCAGCAGCGTGATGCCCCGATCCGTGCTCTTATCTGTCACGCTGGCCGACATTGCAGCCCCTCCCAGCCATTTGTCCGGCAAATGATCGTGTTTTGCTCTGAAACAAAGGCCAATTCAAAGGCGGTGGACTGACCATTGGCCAGCAGAACCACATTGGGGAGGGGCTCGGCCCGGCGCGGGGGCGGCGGCGTGGTTTTCAGGCGGGCTTCGGATTGAAACCGGGCGCTGTGGCCGGTGGGCTGCCAAAGGATGCCGTCCTGATCTGGCTGTAATTGCTGCCAGCCTTGTTCGGAAATCAGCAACCCGACCGGACGCCGCGCCAAAATCGCGGTTTCCTGCAGGCTGTCAAACAGCTGGCTGAACTTGGCCGCATCCCCGGCCGAGCGCTCGCCCGTGCGGCCCAGGCTAAACGTCACGCTGATCGACAGCACCGCCATGATGGCGACCACCACCATCAGCTCGATCAGGGAAAAGCCGGATTGGGGATGCCCTATTTCAGCGTCCATGTGCCAATATCCGCATTGGGCCCGTCACCGCCAGACACCCCATCCGCCCCGAGCGTAAAGATGTCATAGCTGCCATGCAGGCCGGGCTGCAAATAGAGGTACTCATTGCCCCAAGGATCCTGCGGCAGCCGGTCGATATAGCCATTGCTGGCCCAGTTTTTCGGCAGCGGATCGCTGGTGGGGGCGCTGACCAGCGCTTGCAGACCCTGTTCGGTGGTGGGATAGACGAAATTATCCAGCCGGTAGAGCTTGATCGCGCTGTTGAGCACCGCCAGATCCGATTGCACCCGGGCAATGCGGGCCTGATCGGGCCGGTCGATCACCCGCGGCACCACCACCAGCGCCAGAATGGACAGAATCACCACCACGACCATCAGCTCAAGCAGGGAAAACCCCTGATCGGCAGGGTCTTTGGCGGCTGCTTTGGCAGGGGCGGCAGGGGTTTGGGAAAGGGATAAATGCATGGTCAAAACAATCTGAAAGGGATACATTGAATCCATGCCACGATATTGCATAAGCAAACAAAATTCAATCACCGTGCGGATGGTGATCAGTGTTATTGTGCTGGGCGGCGCGATCTGGCTGGCCGAACTCGGCGGACCGGCGCGTCAACAGGCGTGGTTGCTGGAAACCGGAGCCGTGCAGCACGGGCAGTGGTGGCGGCTGCTCAGCGCCCATCTGGTGCATCTGAACCGAGCGCATTGCCAGATGAACCTGCTGGGGCTGCTCAGTGTGATGTTCATCCTGTGGCCGGTTTTGACGGCGGGGCAGCTGCTGTGGGCGGTGAGTGTCTCGGGCCTGACGATCGGGCTGCTCTGGGTGCTGCTGCAACCGCCGGGGCCGACTTATGTCGGGTTTTCCGGGGTCATCCATGGGGTGCTGCTCTATGGCGGGCTGCTGATGATCCAGCGCGGGCCGGGCTGGTTTGGCGGGCTGATCGTCGCCGGGATTACCGCCAAGCTGAGCTATGAAATCCTGTTCGGCCCGCTGCCCGGGGTCGAACACAGCATTGGCGGGCGGGTCAGCATGATTTCCCATTGTTTCGGAGCCCTTGGCGGCGCGTTGGCCGCTGTAATCGCCGGTATCGCCCGGCCCTGGTGCTGGCTGGCGCTGGGGCTCTGCGCCCTGGCGATCCTGCCCAATCTGGCGTTTGAAAAGAGCCTCCGGCACCCCGAACAGGTCAGCGGCCATGCCACAGATTAGTCCCCCCGGACTCAGCCTGCTGTTGCTGTTGCTGGGGCCGGCGATGGGCTCGTTCATGGCGGCCCTGGCCGAGCGGCTGCCAAACGGGCCGGGCATCATTCGGACGCCCTCGCATTGCCACAGCTGCCAGCGGCGGCTGCGATGGTATGAGCTGCTGCCGATCCTGTCCTATCTGGGATTGCGCGGCAAATGCGCGGGCTGTGGGCACCCGATCCCGGCGCGACTGTTTTACGCCGAAATCGCCGGGTTGATGGCAGCAGTTGCGGCGGTGTCGCTGGCCTTTACCCCGCTGCATATGCTGCTCTCGGCGCTGTTGCTGTGGTGCCTGCTGGGGCTGTTTTTATGCGACATCCGCTGCTTTCGGCTGCCCGATATTCTGACCGGGGCGTTATTGATCATCGGGCTGGCACTGGCCGCCGAAGATCCCGGCCGCGATGTGCTCCAAGCCCTGCTGGGGGCGTTGAGCGCGGCGGCGGTGTTTTACCTGATCCGGCTGAGTTATCGGCTGCTCCGGGGCCGCGAAGGGCTGGGGCTGGGCGATGTCAAGCTGGTGGCGGGTCTCTCGGCGGCGCTGGGGATCACCGCTTTGCCGCTGGTCACGCTGCTGGCGGCACTGGCCGCGCTCGGCTGGGCCGTTCTGCTGTCCTGGCACCGGGGCCGGCCCCTGCTGCAAACCACGCCCCTGCCCTTTGGTGCCTATCTGGCAGCGGCAGCGGCGATTGTCTGGGCAGCACAGCTCTATCCCTCTTTACAATTCTGAGTGTGCCTTTTGGCTGCCGGCCTTTGCAACATCGGCGATAGACTGTGCCGGGTTGGGGTCGGCCCATCCGTGTCAAACGATGGGACATGGCGGGCTGTGAGGACACAGAGATCAAGAAGCACGGGTTTGACAAACATGGACAGATGCTCTGATATGCCCCGCACAAGCCCGGCAAAAGGATACCCGATGGAACATCTCGAACTGACCAAAGCCTTTGGCGCTTTTTTTGCTATTATGAATCCGTTTGTGAACCTGCCGATCTTTCTGGCGCTAACCGCCGGGCTGAGTGTGGCACAGCAGCGGGTGCTGGCGACAAAGATCACCCTGTTTTCTGCCATCATGTGTGCAGTGATCCTGCTGGCGGGGCATCAGATCATCGGTTTTTTCGGCATCACCGTCAATCAATTCCGCATCGCTGGCGGCGCGGTGTTAGCGCATATCGCCTGGAATATGTTGAACGGGCAGGAAGCAGCCTCGCATCATGGCACCAGCAAGGAACAGGGGCAAATGGCCCAGCTGTCGGCGCTGGCCTTTTACCCGATCACATTCCCGATGATCGTCGGTCCCGGCACCATTGCCACGCTGATCATCTATGCCGGTCACGCCCAAGGCACCGAAGCACTGATTGGCATCGGGGCGGTGGTTGGCATCATTCTGGCGATGCTGTTTGCGGTGATGTTCTTTGCCTCTTTCTTTGGCAAAGTGCTAAGTGATACCATGCGGGTGATCATGACCCGGCTGATGGGGATGATCCTGCTGGCCATCGCGGTCGAGATGATCACAGACGGGGCCAAAGCAGTGCTGCCGGGGCTGTCTTAGGGGCATCGGCACAGAAGCCAAAACAAAGGAAAACAAATGGACAGCAACACTTCAAACACTTTGATCACCATCACCTGTGCCGTCATCCTGACGGTGCTGATCGGTTGGCTGATCGTGGTCGGGCAATCGCTTTTGCTGCCGATCGTGATCGGGGTGATCTTTGTTTACATCCTGACCACGGTGGCCGAGGCCATGGGCCGCGCCCCCGGGATCAAAGCCCTGCCTCGTGGCTTGCGGGTGGCTCTGGTTGGGCTGATTGCGCTGGCGGCGATGGTGTATCTGGTTTCGTTAACCATGTATAACGCCGGAGAAATCCTGCGCGCGATGCCCGAATACAGCCAAAATCTGCAACGCATCTTTGATCAGGCAAGCGCCGCGATTGGCCTGAAATCGGTGCCCAGTGTCTCGAACATGCTGGCCGAAATTCAGGGCGCGTTTGACCTGAGCAAACTGGCCGCAATCATTGCCTCCGGGCTGAGCGGAGCAGGTACGTTTCTGGTCACCGCCTTTCTCTATGCCATGTTCCTGCTGGCGGAATGGAGCGATCTGCCCGGCAAAATCCGGCTGGCCATGCAAAATGACGCCCGTACCGATACCGTGCTGAACACCCTGCATCAGATCAGCGAGCGCATTGGCGGCTATCTGACGACCAAGACGCTGATCAATGTCATTCTGGGCGTGGTGTCTTACGTCATCATGTGGCTGATCGGGGTGGATTATGCGGTGTTCTGGGCGATCTGGATCGGGCTGTTGAACTACATCCCCTATATCGGCTCGGTGCTGGGGGTGCTGTTTCCGGTGGCGCTGACACTGGCGCAATTCGGCACGCTGGCCCATGCGGCGGCGGCGTTTGCCCTGCTGATGGCGGCGCAGCTGGTGGTGGGCAATGTGTTAGAGCCGCGGATGCTGGGGCGCTCGGTCAATATGAGCCCGGTGGTGGTGCTGGCGGCCTTGGCCTTCTGGATGTCGATCTGGGGGGTGATCGGGGCGATTTTGGCGATCCCGTTAACCTCGATGGTGATGATCATTCTGGCAGAGATCCCCGGCACCCGCCCGATTGCGGCGCTGATGTCGGGCGATGGGAAAATCTGAGTGCGGCTGGTCAGCTATAACATCCGCAAAGCCGTTGGTCTGGACTGGCGGCGCGACCCCGGGCGGGTTGTGGATGTGCTGGCCGAAATTGATGCTGACATCGTGGTGCTGCAAGAGGCGGATAAACGCATGGGCAAACGCGCCGGCGTGTTGCCTTTGGAGCGGCTTCAGCAAATGGGCTATGATCTGGCCGAAGTCGCCATCCGCCCGGCCTCGCACGGCTGGCATGGCAATGCGATCCTCTATCGCGGGCTGCGGCTGGCCCATGCCGGGCGGGTCGAGCTGCCCATGCTGGAACCCCGCGGCGCGGTGCGGGCGCAGTTTCACGGGCTTGCGGTGATCGGGGCGCATCTGGGCCTGACCCGGGCGATCCGCCGCCGCCAGATCGACGCGCTATGCGCCGCGATGGACGGCCCCAGCATCATCGCCGGAGACTTCAACGAATGGGCCGCCGAGCTGCCCGCCAGTGCTGGGCAAGTCCTCACCCCCGGCCCCAGCTTTCACGCCGCGCGCCCGGTGGCCACGCTGGACCGGTTCATTGTCTCGGGCATCACGCCGAAACATTACTATGTGCATCACTGCGCCCTTGCGGCCCGGGCCTCGGACCATTTGCCGGTGGTGCTGGAGTTTGACCCACAAGGAGCCCCCGCATGATCGCGTTCATCGCCCTGTTCCACTTTGCTCTGGTGCTGGTCTTTACCCTGCGCATCCTGATCCGGGATGACCTCTCGCCCCCGGCGCGGCTGGCTTGGTTCATTGTGCTGAACGTGCTGCCTTATATCGGCAGCGTGGTCTATTTGCTGTTTGGCGAAATCGAGCTGGGCCATAAGGCAGACAAGCGCCATGATGCGATTTTTGCCGAAATCAAGGCCAAAGCCGCCCGCTTTATGGGGGACCCAAGCCATGCGGCGATTGACCCGGCCTATCGTGCGGCCTCGCGCTATTCGGCCTCGATCAACGGCTTTCATCCGGTCACCGGCAATCGGGCGGAACTGATGCAGGACGGCTCTGACACCGTTCGGCGGCTGGTGGCCGATATTGATGCCGCCACCGATCATGTGCATGTGCTTTACTACATCTGGCTGACCGACAATACCGGCACCGCGCTGGCCGAAGCCCTGATCCGCGCCGCAAAGCGCGGTGTGACCTGCCGCGCCATGGCCGATGGGCTGGGCTCGCGCGCCATGGTGAAATCAGGGCTGTGGCAGCAGATGAAAGCCGCCGGGGTGCAGCTGGCGGTAGCCCTGCCACTGAACGACCCGCTGCGCACCATCCTGACCAGTCGGCTGGATTTGCGCAATCACCGCAAGATCACGGTGATTGACGGGCAGATCACCTATTGCGGCAGCCGCAACTCGGCAGACCCGGAGTTTCTGGTCAAACCGAAATTCGCCCCTTGGGTGGACATCATGCTGCGCCTGACCGGGCCGGTGGTGACGCAAAACCAAATCCTGTTTGCCAGCGACTGGATGCAGGCCACCGGCGAAAACCTGGATGTGATCCCCCTGCCCGCGCAGCCAGATCAGGGCGGTTTCCCGGCGCAGGTGATGGGCGATGGCCCGACCGAGCGCAAGGGCGCGACCCCGCAGCTGTTTTCCACCCTGATCGCCTGTGCCCGCCATGATCTGACCCTTTCCACCCCCTATTTCGTGCCCGATGCCACGGTGTTGGAGGCCCTGTGCACCGCCGCGCTGCGGGGCGTGAAAGTCACCCTGATTTTCCCGGAACGCAACGACAGCTGGATCGTCGCCGCCGCCAGCCGCAGCTATTACCGCAAATTGCTGGAGGCAGGCTGTGATATCCACGAATTTCACGGCGGCCTGCTCCATGCCAAGACCCTGACCATTGATGGCCAGCTCAGCCTGATAGGGTCCAGCAATCTGGACCTGCGCAGTTTTGATCTGAATTACGAAAACAACATCCTGTTGCAGGATGAGAACACGACCCAAGCCATCTGCACCCGTCAGGCCGCCTATATCGCCAGCGCCCGGGAGGTGACGCTGGAGGCTGTGCGTGGCTGGTCTCACCCGCGGCGCATCTGGCACAATGTGATTGCCACGGTTGGACCGATCCTGTGACGCTCTGGCTGTGGCCGGGGCCGCAAAACGCGTTTATGGGCGGGGGCTGTGCGCGGCAATCGCTGCTTTGATTTCGGAACGGGTGCTGTAGGATACACCATCTGGCATCATGAGATAACTCAGATTGGGCAACCCCTTGAGCGGGGAAAGGTCCTCAACTGGCGTATCGAACAGAAAAAGCATTTCCAATGAAGTCAGCCCGCTCAACGGGGAGAGGTCCGCAACTTGCGTTTCATTCAGAACGAGACCTGTCAGTGAGGTCAGACCACTGAGCGGGGAAAGGTCCGCAACCTGCGTTTCGTTCAGAAAGAGACCTTTCAGTGAGGTCAGGCCGCTGAGTGGGGAAAGGTCCGTGACCTGCGTGTCGCTCAGATCGAGCGTTTCCAGTGAGGTCAGGCCGCTAAGCGGGGAAAGGTCCGTGACCGACGTATGGCGCAGATAAAGCCCTTCCAGCGAGGTCAGGACGCTGAACGGGGAAAGGTCAGTGACCGACTTGAAGGTAAAATCCAACTCCGTCTCATCTGTGGCCACGCATTCCGTCAGGATTTGAAAACCTGGCTTGCCCTCCACAGTGCAATCGGGCTTTGGCAGCGGCGCGGTTGTCTGCTGGTCCGCCCAGCCGATTCCCGCCAGTCAGAAGGCTAGGGCAACGGTGGTGATCAGCGCGTTTCGGGACAATGTGAGCATGGGCATTCCTATCATGTGCAAGATCGGGCAGGGCGGGACAGCGTAAGCACATTTTCCATGACCGGGCAAGCCACGGCCGGAGCGGTTTTGCCCCTACCGGCTGCTGCGGGCCAGAAACAGCACCGCGACCATACCCACCCCGATCACCATCAGGGCGGTGGGCAAGGAATCTCAGATTTTTTCCAGTGACGCTTACGGAGATGCGCGGCTGGTCTCGCCCACGGCACATCTGGCACAATGTGATTGCCACGGTTGGGCCGATCCTGTGACGCTCTGGCAAGGCGGTGTTGGGCGGGTCCATTGCAACAAACGCACCGCATTGGCGCCTATTTTGCGCAAATCAACAGCGATTGCACCAGATTCGCGATCAGATCGCCATATAATTCAGGTCCATAGCGCAGGCTGACGCCGCTGGGGTCCAGATTGCCCACCGGGATGTCATGGCCCTCAAACAGAGTATCGAGCAACCCCGGCTCATGGTTGACCTCGCCAAAGGCGCAGACCACTTCGGCGCGGTCAATCTTGGCCTGCAATTCCTGCAAATGCGCCGCGCCGGGGCTGGCGGCGTCCCCATCGCGGATGCTGCCGGCGATCTGCAAGCCAAACCGGTCAGCAAAATAACCATAAGCATCATGCGACACCACAATCGCACGGTTCTGCACCGGAGCAAGGCGCTGCCGGGTTTGCGCCATCAAAGCCGCAATCCGCCCCTTGGCCGCGGTTGCATTGGCCTGATACTGGCTGGCATGTTCGGGGTCGGCTTTGGCCAGTTCATGGGCGATATGATCCAGCCAGACGATGGCGTTTTGCGGATCCAGCCACAGATGGGGGTCCAGCCCCTCATGGTGATGAGCCGCCTCTGCATGGTTGTCATGGTCCTCATGCGTCAGCGCTTTGGTGCCGTCAAAATCGCGCAAAATCGCTCCGGGGGCGTGCATCAGTTGAATCTCCGCCCCCTTGACTCCAATGCCATCAACCGCCCGTTGCAGCCACGGAGTCAGCTCGGGCCCGACCCAGAACAGCAGATCCGCATTCGCCAACTGCCGGGCTTGCGAAGGGCGCAGCTGGAAGGAATGCGCATCCCCCCCCTGATCCAGCAAAATCTCCGGGCGGCCCACCCCTTGCATCACCTGTGCCACCAGCGAATGCACGGCCCCAATATCTGTGGTCACGGCCGGAGCCTCGGCCATTGCCGGGCTGCCAGCCATCAAAAGGGCGCATGAGAGTTTTCGGAGCATTTTGTATCCTTGCCTTGGCGCGTCATATCAGGTAGACGTTATGTGATAACATAACATTAGGTAAGTCAAGTGACAACTCCCCCCTCCCAGTCTAACGCGGCGTTTTGCCCGCATGATCATGCGCATTGCAGCGCCGATGTGTTGGCTTTTGCCGATCAGATGGTGCAGCAATCGGGGTTGCGGCTGACGCCGGTGCGCCGCCGTGCTTTGGAAATTCTGCTGGAAAACCATCAGGCGATGGGGGCGTATGACGTGCTGGAACGTCTGGCGCAGGATGGGTTCGGGAACCAGCCGCCAGTGGCCTATCGGGCGTTGGATTTTCTGGTGGCAAACGGGCTGGCGCATCGGGTGCGCCGGCTGAATGCCTATGCCGCCTGTATGCATCCGCAAACCGATCACACTCCGGTTTTCATGATCTGCAAACGCTGCCATGCGGTGGCCGAAACCGTGGCTCAGGATGTGCGCACCGCCATCGCGACGGCAGCGGCAGCGGCGGATTTCAGCATCGAGCGGGTCAATGTCGAAGTTCTGGGCCTGTGCCCGGGCTGTCAGGAACGGGCCTCGGCATGAGCCTGATTGCAGCGGAAAATCTCAGCCTTAGCTATGGCGGCGATACGGTTCTGAGCGCCGTGGATTTCAGCATCGAGGCCGGCGAGATCGTCACCGTGATTGGCCCTAATGGCTCGGGCAAATCCACTTTGCTGCGGGCTTTGCTGGGGGCGAAACGGCCCAGCGGCGGTCGGGTCAACCACAAGGCCAATCTGCGCATCGGCTATGTGCCGCAGCGGCTGATGGTCGAATCCAGTATGCCTCTGACCGTGCGCCGGTTCATGTCTCTGCCCAAACGCCGCACGGCCGGGCAGATCACCGATATGCTGGGCCGGGTCGGGGCCGAGGGCTTGCACGACCGTCAGCTGACCGGGCTGTCGGGCGGGCAGTTTCAGCGGGTCTTGCTGGCGCGGGCGCTGTTGGGAGACCCCGAGATCCTGATGCTGGACGAGCCCACCCAAGGGCTGGACCAACCCGGCACCGCCGCCTTTTATCAGCTATTGGAATCGGTGCGCCAGCAGATCGGTTGCGCGGTGCTGCTGGTCAGCCATGATCTGCATGTGGTGATGTCAACCTCGGATCGGGTGATCTGCCTGAACGGGCATATTTGTTGTCAGGGTTGCCCGACCGTGGTGTCAGAAGCCCCGGAATATCGCGCTCTGTTCGGGGCCGGCACCCATGGCACCATGGCGCTTTATCAGCACAGCCATCAGCAAGAATGCGACCACGACAGCTGCACGCAGGAGGGCGGCCATGCTGGATGATTTTCTGATCCGGGCGCTTTTGGCAGGCATCGGGCTGTCTTTGGCGACCGGGCCGCTGGGAGCGTTTGTGGTGTGGCGACGGATGGCCTATTTCGGAGACGCCACAGCACACGCCGCGATTTTGGGCGTGGCGCTGGCGCTGGCCACGGCGCTGCCGGTCTATCTGGGCATTCTGATCGTGGCGCTGGCGATGGCGCTGACGGTGTCGCTGCTGGTGGGCCGGGGCCGGGCAATGGACACGCTGCTGGGGGTGCTGGCGCATTCGGCGCTGGCGATCGGGCTGGTGGCGGTGTCTTTCGTGCAGGGGGTGCGGGTGGATTTATCGGCATTTTTGTTCGGCGATATTCTGGCGGTGTCGCGCATGGATCTGGCGGTGATCTGGGGCGGAGCGCTACTGATTTTGGCCGGTCTGATCTGGCGCTGGCCAGCACTATTGACGGCGGCCTTAAGCGAGGATTTGGCCACCGCATCCGGCCTCAACCCAAAGCGCGAACAACTGGTTTTGACTCTGGCGCTGGCGCTGGTGGTGGCGGTGTCGATCAAAGTGGTGGGGGCGTTGCTGATCGGAGCGATGCTGATCATCCCGGCGGCGGCGGCGCGGGGGCTGGCACGCACGCCCGAGATGATGGCTGTGATGGCCGCAATCATCGGAATCGTGGCCAGCTTTGGCGGATTATTTGTTTCTTTTCAATGGGATAGCCCGGCGGGGCCGAGCATTGTGATGCTGTGCTTTGTGCTGTTTTTGCTGGCGCTGGGGGTGTCCAAGGTCAGATCCGGGGGGTGATGTCGGTGCGCCTTTACCCTTTGCTCGCCAAGAGTTCTGCATGGATTCGCCAAGCGACGCACCCCGCAAGGCACGCCCCAAAGGGCTGACGACGAAGCCATCGGCACAGCAGCGACAAACGCGCGAAAAGATTTCGCCGCCACCGATCCAGCACATGCCGGGGCAGTGCGGCTAATCCGCTTTTTCTGACTCCGCGGCGTCTTGGCCCGCATCCGGGTCCGGCTGGCCAATGCCCAAGAAGACCGAACGCAAGGGCAACATCCACAGAAAGCCCAGAAAGATGTAAACGAACAGCTCCAGAATGATATGATACCACGCCAGCACCGGCGGCCGATCAAACAGCGAGATCACATAAAGCGCTACCCCGATATAAATCGGCAGCCCAATGACCAGAACGACCAGCGCCCAACGACGGCGGGCTTTGTAAGACAGCGCCATCAGTCTGCAAACGGGTCTGTGACCAAAATGGTGTCTTCACGCTCGGGCGACGTCGACAGCATTGCCACCGGGCAATCAATCAGCTCTTCGACCCGGCGCACATATTTGATTGCTTCGGCCGGCAGATCATTCCAGCTGCGGGCACCAACCGTGCTTTCGGACCAGCCCTTCATGGTCTCATAAACCGGTTTCACCCGGGCCTGTTGATCGGCTGCGGTGGGCAGGTAATCCAGCCGCTTGCCGTCCAGCTCATAGGCCACGCAGATTTTCAGCTCTTCCAACCCGTCCAGCACGTCGAGCTTGGTCAGCGCAATGCCGTTCACCCCCGACACCACGCAAGTCTGGCGCACCAGAACCGCGTCAAACCAGCCACAACGGCGCGCGCGCCCGGTGACGGTGCCTTTTTCGTGACCGACCTCGGCCAGATGCTCGCCGACCTCATCATGCAATTCGCAAGCAAACGGGCCTTCGCCGACCCGGGTGGTGTAGGATTTGACGATCCCCAGCACGAAATCGATCGCCCCCGGGCCAATCCCGACCCCAGAGGCCGCCATCCCGGCGGTGGTGGTCGATGAGGTCACAAACGGATAGGTGCCGAAATCAACATCCAGCAGCGAGCCCTGTGCGCCTTCGAACAGAATGCGTTTTCCCGCCTTGCGCTTTTCGTTCAGCACTTTCCAGACCGGAGCGGCATAGGGCAGAACTTCAGGCGCGATGTCCAGCAGTTGCTGTTTCAGGGCCACCGGATCAATCGGCTCCAGCCCCAGACCGTTGCGCAGGGCGTTGTGATGGGTCAGCAGGCGGTCGATGCGCAGCGTCAGCGTGGCTTCGTCGCCCAGATCAGCCACCCGGATCACCCGGCGACCGACCTTATCCTCGTAACACGGCCCGATGCCGCGCCCGGTGGTGCCGATTTTGGCAATCGAGGTCTGCCCTTCCCGCGCCCGGTCCAGCTCGCCATGGATTGGCAGGATCAGAGGGGTGTTTTCGGCGATCATCAGATTGTCGGTGGTGATCTCAACCCCCTGTGCGCCCAGCTTGTCTTTCTCTTTCACAAACGCCCAGGGGTCCAGCACCACGCCATTGCCGATCACCGCCAGCTTGCCCTTGCGCAGCAGGCCCGAAGGCAGCACCGACAGCTTGTAAACATTACCGTCGATCACCAGCGTATGGCCGGCATTGTGGCCGCCCTGAAACCGGGCAATCACATCGGCCCGCTCCGAGAGCCAATCCACGATCTTGCCCTTGCCTTCGTCCCCCCATTGCGCTCCGACAACTACAACATTGGCCATCAATAATCCCCCGGATAAATCCTGATCTGTGTTTAAACCGTCGCCCTTTTAGCCGCAGCAGCACCGGCAAGAAACCATAAAGTGACGGCCCGGGGCCAATCCGTGCAAATATCCACAGTTTTTTGCCGCCAATCCATGGTCAAAGCGCAAAATCAGCGGCAAACTTGCAAAGCCGCAGCGGCTGGGGCATGGTTTTGAGCAAACAGAGGCGAAACACTCAGACAGGAACGAGGTCACCATGCAGTTCTCAGCGAAATATATCACAGCCGGGCTGATCGCCATGGCCACCAGTGCCACCGCCTATGAAGCTGATCCGGCCCCCAGCCTGCTGGAGCTGTTTTCGCCCGATAAAATCTCAACCGTGGTCGCTCACAGCCTGATCGCTGCACTGCGCACGCAGGTTGAGATGCGCTATGATTACCTGTCGAGCAGTGTGATGCAGGGCGGGGTCTCGATCACCGGGTTACAGATGCGCCCCAGACTGCCCTATGACACCCGGCATCTGTGCGTGATCAAGGTGGACCGCGCCACGCTTTCTTCTGCTTTGCCCGAGGTTTTGCAGACCCGGCACAACACCCGCCTGACCCTGACCGGGCTGCATCTGCCCGCCAGCTGCGTGCCCTCCGAAGCCGCGCAGACGATGCGCACCGCCGGGCTAGACGACGTGCAGCTGGATTATGCCAATATCCGTTTTTCTTACACCTATGGCAGCGGCGAGATCAGCAGCGATATGTCTCTGGCGATCAATGATTTTGCCCATCTCGATCTGGGGGTGACCGCCACCATGGTGCCCACCCATCGCAACTTTTACAGCGATGACCCCGATCTGCGCTTTACCCGGCTGGTGGCCACGCTGAAGGATAATGGCGGCTGGGCGCGGGTGCAAAAACTGTTGCCCCCCAAGATGCAAGACCCCAAAACCATCCGCCAGATTGTGCATCAGGGGCTGAGCGAAGAGCTGGTGGACAAGCACGACCCCTTGCTGCAAGCTCCGCAGCGCAAGTTCATAAATGAACTGGCGGATCAGGTCGAAGCCTTTACCACCAAGCCCGGCGAAATCACCATTGAGGCGGTTCTACCCCCCGAAGGCGTGCAAATCGACCCCAACCGATTTTGGCCCAACATGCTGATCACCACATTCGGCTTGACCGCCCGCAGCGCGCCTCTGGCCCGCACCCGGCTGATTGACAATGAGCTGGTCAATCAGCTGTCCACGCCGGATCAGGTCGACGCCCCGACGCGGCTGAAACTGGCCCAGGCGCTACTGGCCGGGATCGGTGTGCCCCAAGCCCCCGCCATGGTGCCGGAACTGTTGGAGCCCCTGCTGGACGACATCACGCACCGCCCACAGGCCGCGGCGCTGATCGCCCGCTCTTTGCAGGACACCAACCCGGAAGAAGCCTACCCCTATGCTCTGATGGCCGGCGCGGGCAAAGCGACCATGGCCGGTCTGTCGCTGGACCGGATCGAATCCATGCTGACCACCGGCAAGGTTATGAAACTGCAAGAAGGCTATAAACGCCCGCCCCTGACCGAGGATTTGCCCTCGGGCAACGACCCTCGCGCTTTGCGAGACAAATCGCTGGCCTATTTCACCGGACTGGGTGCGCCGCGCTCTTACGCGCGGGCTTATTATTTCGCCCTGCTGGCGCAGGCGGCGGGCGATGTCGGGGCTGCGGGCCTGTTGGATGACATCAAGGCCCGCTTTGCCGGACGGGGCGAGAAGGTGCGCAAAAACTGGACCAAACTGCACCGCAAAATTGAGGGCCAAGCGCTGGAAGATTGGTTCGAGCTGAAGCTGGCCGAAAGATACCAGCAGCCTTAGACCCTAAGCGCAACACAGCAACGAAACCCCGCATTTGCCGCTTTCGGCTTGCGGGGGGCTTGCGGCCCGGCTAAATCATCCCTAAATAACCCCAAACCCGTGTGGTTCAGACCGCGCCCGCTCAACCAAAATGGATTGCCCTTATGGAAAACGTCATCCTTGTCATCCACCTTCTTCTGGCCCTTGGCCTGATTGGCGTCGTGCTGTTGCAACGCAGCGAAGGCGGAGGTCTGGGCATGGGCGGCGGCGGTGGCGGCGGGGCCATCAGCGGACGGGCGGCGGCCTCGGCCCTGAGCAAGCTGACCTGGATTCTGGCCATCGCCTTTATCATCACCTCGATCATCATGACGATCATCGCGGCGCAAAATGCGGCTGGCTCCAGCGTGCTGGACCGTCTGGGCGTGGACAGTAGCGCCGAAGAGAGCGCACCGGTTACCCCGGACGCCGAAGATTTGTTGCCACCCGGTCAGGATGCCACAGACATCACGCCTCCGGCCAGTGACATCACCCCGCCTCCGGCGAACTAGGTCGAGCCACGCGGACCAAATAAGCCTTTGTATTTCAAGCTGTTGCGCTTGCCCTGACTTGCGGGGCAAGCACCTCCATGACCTGAAGCCTGCGAACACGCCGGACACACCATGGATAGATTCTGCAGTTTTTCCTGCAACAGCATGTTGTGCCATATTGCTTAATCCTTGCGAATCCGCTACAGATCAAATCCCGTGATGTAGCGGTTTTTTGCGCCGTTTATTGCCAGATCATTAACAAAATATCACGGGGGCGATTGCCATATGGGTTCATTTTCATTACAGGCGGCGTGGTTTCATCCCTGGGCAAAGGGTTGTCCTCGGCGGCATTGGGCGCTTTGCTGCAAGCGCGGGGCTATTCAGTACGGCTGCGCAAACTCGACCCCTATCTGAATGTCGACCCCGGCACCATGTCCCCCTTTGAACATGGCGAAGTGTTTGTCACCGATGACGGCGCCGAAACCGATCTGGATCTGGGGCATTATGAACGCTTTACCGGGGTCTCGGCCCGGCAGACCGATTCGATTTCCTCGGGCCGGATCTATTCCGATGTGCTGGAAAAGGAACGCCGCGGCGATTATCTGGGAAAAACCATTCAGGTGATTCCGCATGTGACCAATGAGATCAAGGATTTCATCGCAATCGGCGAGGATGAGGTTGATTTCATGCTCTGCGAAATCGGCGGCACGGTCGGCGACATCGAAGCGCTGCCGTTTTTCGAAGCCATCCGCCAGTTTTCTCAGGACAAACCCGCCGGCCAATGCATTTTCATGCATCTGACCCTGATCCCATATCTGAATGCGGCAGGCGAGCTAAAAACCAAGCCGACTCAGCACAGCGTCAAAGAGCTGCGCTCGATCGGCATCGCGCCCGAAGTGCTGGTGTGCCGCTCGGAACATCCAATTCCTGATAAAGAACGCGCCAAGATCGGGCTGTTCTGCAATGTGCGCCCGGAAAATGTGATCGCGGCGTATGATCTGAACTCGATCTATGAGGCTCCGATTGCCTATCACCGCGAGGGGCTGGATGATGCGGTGCTGAACGCCTTTGGCATCACCGATGCCCCCGCCCCGGATATGTCGCGCTGGGAGGATGTGGCCGATCGCATTTTCAATCCCGAAGGCGAGGTCAAGGTGGCGATTGTTGGCAAATACACCCAGCTCGGCGATGCCTATAAATCCATCGCCGAGGCTCTGACCCATGGCGGCATGGCCAACCGGGTCAAGGTGAAAATCGAATGGGTTGAGGCCGAGATTTTCGACACCGAAGACCCCAGCGCCCATCTTCAGGGCTTTCACGCCATTTTGGTGCCCGGCGGCTTTGGCGAGCGCGGCACAGAGGGCAAGATCAAGGCGGCCGAGTTCGCCCGCACCCATAAAATCCCCTATCTGGGCATCTGTCTGGGGATGCAGCTGGCGGTGGTCGAAGCGGCGCGCAATCTGGCTGGTCTGACCAATGCCGGCAGCGAAGAATTTGACCACGAGGCCGGCGAAACCCGTTTCACCCCCGTGGTGTACCACCTGAAAGAATGGGTGCAGGGCAACCACACTGCCAAGCGCAAAGTCGATGATAACAAAGGCGGCACCATGCGGCTGGGGGCTTATACGGCCGAATTGCAGCCGGGCTCGAAAGTGGCCGAAATCTATGGCAGCACCACGATCGAAGAGCGCCACCGCCATCGTTACGAGGTCGACACCAAATACCGCGAACAGCTCGAAGCCACGGGGTTGCGTTTTTCCGGCATGTCCCCGGATGGACGCCTGCCCGAGACCATCGAATGGCCGGATCATCCGTGGTTCATCGGTGTGCAGTTCCACCCCGAGCTGAAATCCAAACCCTTTGACCCGCACCCGCTGTTTGCCAGTTTCGTCAAGGCTGCTATGGTCAATTCGCGGCTGGTTTAGCCGGGTTATCAGGGGGGGGCGGATATGGCCAAAGCCTATTGGATCGGACAGATTTCTGTGCAGGATGCGGCGGGGTATGAGGCCTATCGTCAGGCCAACGCCGCCGCCTTTGACAAATACGGCGCGAAATTTCTGGTGCGCGGCGGGGCGCAAACCGTTGCCGAAGGTCAGGCCAATCCGCGCAGTGTGGTGATCGAGTTTGCCGATCTGCAAACCGCGCTGGCCTGCTATCACAGCCCCGAATATCAGGCCGCCAAAGCCTTGCGCGACCCGGTCAGCCACGGCAATTTGGTGATTGTCGAAGGCTATGAGGAGGCCGCCGATGTTTGCTGATTTCCTGAAAAACCTGATCGCGCCCGACCCGGACCCGCTGGCCGAAATGGACGCCCGGCTGGCCTTTGGCGCGCTTTTGGTGCGGGTGGCCAAATCGGACGAGCATTATGACGATCTGGAAGCCGTACGTATCGAACAACTGCTGGGCAGGCGCTATGGCCTGAATTCCGCCGAGGCCGGCCAGCTACGCCACCAATGCGAAGCGCTGGAATTTGAGGCCCCCGACACGGTGCGTTTCACCCGCGCCATCAAGGACTGCACCGCGCTGGAGGACCGGATCGGGGTGATGGAAGATCTGTGGTCGGTGGTGCTGGCCGATGGGGTGCGCGATGCGGGCGAAAACGCGCTGCTGCGCCTGCTGGCCAATCTGCTGGGCATCAGTGACGTGCAGAGCGCTCAAGCCCGACAAACCGCTCAGAGCCAGCAATAGCCACAGCAACGAATCCGCCGAATCCGGACCTGACCGGGTTGGGGGCATGGATTGTGCTGTTCCCCAACACCCAGCCCTCTTTCTGTTCCACAACTCTGTGCTGATGTTGTTTTCCGGCTGACCGGCCTGGCGGCAAAAGGGCGATGCGCTCTACGATGCCAGCCCCGGTGCCGATCAGGTGTTGCCCCCCGTCTTGCATTATCCGATTCTGGCGGGTTCTTTTATGACCTTGACGATGCTGGTGATCACGGCATACGGTCTGATCAACAAACGCCTGAACCGGCCTTTACCGCAGGAAAAAGACCGTAAACTCAGGGTCAGGCCACAAATCATTCGTTAAGGTGCCCCATGAGCAAAACCGCACAGACCATTCGCGTTGCCACTGCTGATCTGAACGGGGTGATGCGCGGCAAACGCGTGCCGCTATCTTATGCCAAAAAGCTGGATAAGGGCGCGGTGCGGCTGCCGCTTTCGGTGCTGAATGTGGATATTCTGGGCCGCGATATTGCCGGCAACCCGCTGGTGTTTGACTCCGGCGATGCCGATGGCATTTTGCTGCCCACCGGGCGCGGGCCGGTGCCGATGCCGTGGCTGCAAAACCCCAGCCAGCTTTACCCGATGGCGCTGCACCATGAAGATGGCAGCCCGTTTATGGGCGACCCCCGCCACGCCCTGCAACATGTGCTGGATGGCTATGCCGAACGCGGCTGGCACGTGGTTGCGGCAACCGAGCTGGAATTCTATCTGGTCGATGACAGCAATGGCCAGCTGGCCCCGGCCAGATCGCCGCTGAACGGCAAAACCATCGACCGCCCGGCGGTTCTGGGGCTGGACGCGCTGGACGCCTTTGATGATTTCTTTAGCGAGCTTTATCAGGCCTGCGAAGATATGGACATCCCGGCGCAGGCTTCGATTTCCGAAGGTGGTGCCGGCCAGTTCGAGATCAACCTCAACCACGTCCCGGCCATGAAAGCCGCCGATGATGCCTGGCTGTTCAAAAAACTGGTGCGCGGTCTGGCCCGCAAACACGGCATGACGGCCACCTTTATGGCCAAACCCTTTGTCGATGATGCGGGCAGCGGGCTGCATGTGCATTTTTCGGTGATTGACGCGGCGGGCAACAACATCTTTGACAATGGCAGCGAAAGCGGCAGCAAGCTTTTGCACCACGCCATTGCCGGCTGCCTTGAGGCCATGACCCCCAGCACGCTGCTCTTTGCCCCGCACGCCAATTCCTATCAGCGCATCGTCCCCGATGCCCACGCCCCGACCAAAATCTGCTGGGCGTATGAAAACCGCACCGCCGCCCTGCGCGTCCCCGGCGGAGACCCAAAGGCCCGGCGCATCGAACACCGCGTGGCCGGGGGCGACATCAACCCTTATCTGATGCTTTCTGCGGTGCTGGGAGCGGCGCTGAACGGCATCGAAGACGGCCACATGCCCGCCCCCGCGATTGAGGGCAATGCCTATACGCAAAAACTGCCCCAGCTGCCCAGCGACTGGTCCAAGGCGATCGAGCTGTTCGGAACCTCGGATCCGATCCGCCGTTTTCTGCCCGATCAGCTGATCCGCAATCTGGTGCTGACCAAGCGCCACGAGCTCAAGAAAATCGGCAAGCTGAACTACACCGCGCAAAGCGCAATTTATCTGGAATCGGTTTAGGCACGGCACATTGGAATAACGAAACAACGGTGAGATATGAAAATCGGAATACTCGTTTGCGGCCATGCCATCGAAGAAGTCGCCCAAACCAAGGGCGATTACGACAGATGGTTTGAAGAACTGCTGGCCGGGCATGGCTTTGACTTTGCCACTTATAACGTGGTCGATATGGAGTTTCCGGCCAGCATTCACGATGCCGATGGCTGGCTGCTGAGCGGCTCGCGCCATGGCGCTTACGAAGATCACCCCTTCATCCCGCCGCTGGAAGATTTCGTGCGTCAGGCTTATCAGGCAAAAATCCCGATGGTCGGCATTTGCTTTGGCCACCAGCTGATCGCGCAGGCTCTGGGCGGGCGGGTTGAGAAATATCACGGCGGCTGGGCGATTGGCCGCCAGGAATACCAGTTCAAAGATCAAGGCACCGTCGCCTTGAACGCTTGGCATCAGGATCAAGTGGTGGCCCTGCCCAAGGATGCGCAGGTGATTGCCCGCAATGATTTCTGTGAAAATGCCGCTCTGATCTATCAGGATTGCATCCTGACCGTGCAGCCGCATCCCGAATTTTCCAACGATGTCATCCGCGACTATATCCCCCTGCGCCGCCCGCTATTAGGGGATAATGAGGCGCTGATCGAACGCGCTCTGGAGCAGACCAGCCAGCCCAATGACTCGCGCCTGCTGGCCGATCAGATCGCCGCATTTTTCAAACAACCACGCAAAAGGTGACCCATGGCCGACTGGACGCAAAAACTTCCCATCGCAGCGCAGGATTATCTGCAAGGGCACCGGTTGGATGAAGTCGAATGCATCGTTTCCGACCTGCCCGGCATCGCCCGCGGCAAAGCGATGCCAGCGGCCAAATTCGCCAAAACCGCGCAATCTTATTTGCCAAATTCGATCTTTTATCAAACCATTACCGGCGGTTACGCCGATGAGGCCGAAAACGAGGAAAAGGGGTTCACCGAACCGGATATGATCCTCACCCCGGACCTGTCCACCGCCTCGGCCGCGCCATGGACCGGGGACTGGACCTTGCAGGTGATCCATGATCTGAGCAACCGCGATGGCTCGCCGGTTGAGGTATCGCCGCGCAATGTGCTCAAACGGGTGGTTGAGAAATATAAGCAAAAGGGCTGGACACCGATTGTTGCGCCCGAAATGGAATTCTATCTGGTCGCCCGCAATCTGGACCCGACCAAACCGATCGAACCGCCGATGGGCCGCACCGGACGCCGCGCGGCGGGGCGTCAGGCTTATTCGATGTCTGCGGTGGATGAATACGGGCAGGTGATTGATGATATTTACGATTTCGCCGAGGCTCAGGGACTCGAAATCGACGGCATCACCCAAGAAGGTGGCGCCGGCCAGGTCGAGCTGAACATGCAGCATGGTGATCCGGTCAGGCTGGCCGATGAGGTGTTCTATTTCAAACGCCTGATCCGCGAGGCCGCGCTGCGCCACGATTGCTATGCCACCTTCATGGCCAAACCGATTGAGGGCGAGCCGGGCTCGGCCATGCATATCCATCATTCGGTGCTGGACAGTGATGGCAATAACATTTTTTCGGGCCCGCAAGGGGGGGAAACGGATGCGTTTTTCCACTTCATTGCCGGGCTGCAAAACCATTTGCCCACCACCATCGCGATGCTGGCCCCCTATGTGAACAGCTATCGGCGCTATGTCAAAGACCACGCCGCGCCAATCAATCTGGACTGGGCGCGCGACAATCGCACCGCGGGCATTCGCATCCCGCTCAGCAGCCCAGACAGCCGCCGGGTGGAAAATCGGCTGGCCGGGATGGATTGCAACCCGTATCTGGGCATTGCCGCCTCGCTGGCTTGTGGCTATCTGGGCCTGACCGAAGGCTTGCGCCCGGACGCCTCGCTCAAGGGCGAAGCCTATAACGGCGAACAAAGCATCCCGCGCGATTTGCACAGCGCTTTGGGCAAATTTTCTGCCGCCGATGAGATGCACCAGATTCTGGGCCCGAAATTCTGCCGGGTTTACGAGATGGTCAAACGTGCCGAAATTGATGAATTCCTACAGGTGATTTCGCCCTGGGAACGTGAACATCTGCTGCTGAACGTATGAACCTGCTGTTTATAAACGATAAGAAGGGGCAATACCCCAACAGCTGGTATCACGCCACCGCCCGGCCCATATCCCCGATGCCGGCCCTGAAGGGTGATATCCGGGCGGATGTCTGCGTGGTGGGCGGGGGCTTTACCGGGCTGTCTTCGGCGCTGCATCTGGCGCAGATGGGCTATCAGGTGGTGCTGCTGGAAGGACAACGGGTCGGATTCGGAGCCTCGGGGCGCAATGGCGGTCAGGTGGGGCATGGGCACAATATCGACCAGCGCAGCCTTGAGAAAAAGCTGGGGCGGGCGGATGCGCGGATGCTCTGGGACATCGCCGATGCTTCGATCACGCTGACCCGAGAGCTGGCGGAAAAACATGCGCCCGATGCGCATTTCAAACCCGGCCATGGCGCTGCCTATTTCAGTGGTTCCGAAACCGATGCGGCGCGCAAAGATCGCGACTATCTGGCCCGGTATTACGGTTTTGACCAATCCGAGTATCTGGACAAAGCCGCCACGGCCGAGATCATCGGCACTGATCAGTATTCGGGCATGGTGCTGGACCATAAGGGGGGGCATCTGCATCCGTTGAATCTGGCGCTGGGTCTGGCGCGAGCAGCGCTGGCGGCGGGGGTGCGCCTGTTTGAAACCAGCTGCGTTAACCAGATTATTGAGGGCAAAACCGCCAGTGAGACATCATTGGTGAAAACCGCAGAGGGCAGCGTTCGTGCCGATTATGTGGTTCTGGCCTGCAACGGTTATTCCAGCGCCGGCAATGCCAAAGTTTCCCGCCGGGTGATGCCGCTGAACAATTACCTAGTGGCGACCGAACCGCTGGGCGAGGATGCGGCCAAGATCCTGACCCGGGATATTTGCGTTTATGACAGCCTGTTTGTGCTGAATTATTACCGCCTGTCGCATGACAATCGTCTGATTTTCGGCGGAGGCGAAAGCTATGGCGCGAAATTCCCCGCCGATATCGCCGCCAAAGTGCGAAAACCGATGCTCAAGCTGTTTCCTCAGCTCAACGAGGTTCGGATTGACTATGCCTGGGGCGGCACGCTCGGGATCACCACCAACCGGATGCCCTATTTTGGCCGGGTTGCGCCCAATATCCTGAACGCCTCGGGCTATTCCGGGCATGGGGTGGCGCTGGCCACGCTGGCGGGTGACATCATTGCGCAAGCGATTCACGGGCAATCGGCTCGGTTTGACGTCATGGCCCGGGTGCCGACTCTGCCCTTTCCCGGTGGGCGGTTTTTGAGCCAACCAATCCTCGGCTTGGCGATGAGTTGGTTTGCCCTACGGGACCGGCTGGGATTGTAGCAACGCACCCAAGGATTTTTCCAAAATCCTTGTCAAAAATCTTTAAGATTTTTGAGTCCGAGGGATAGCCATTTATCCATACTTCACTTACAGCTTTCCCGAAAGATTTGTTCAGGAAAGGCGAGAACATGACCGCAGCTCCCAATGTTTATGATGCCGAAGCCATCCCACAACAGGCTTTGCAAGACATAAGTAAAATGCTGAAAACCGGCGATCTGTTTCGCTACACCGCCCCTGACGCCGCCCCGGTTTCTCTTCTTGAGGCCGAATTTGCCCAAATGATCGGCTCCAAATTCGCGCTTGCGGTCTCGTCCTGCTCAGCCGCGCTGTTTCTGTCGCTCAAAGCGCTGCAACTGCCCCGCGATGCCAAAGTGCTGATCCCCGCCTTCACCTTCGCCGCCGTGCCCTCGGCCGTGGTCCATGCCGATTGCGTTCCGGTTTTGGCCGAAGTGGGCGAAAATTTCCGCGTTGACATGGCCGATTTCGAAGCCAAACTGACCGACGATATCAAAGCGGTGATCATCAGTCATATGCGCGGCCATACCTCGGATATGGACGCGATCATGGCCTTGTGTAATGCACGCAACATCCCCGTGATCGAAGACGCCGCCCATTCGCTGGGTACCACCTGGAACGGGCAAAACATTGGCACCATCGGCAAAATGGGCTGTTTTTCCTTTCAATCCTACAAGCTGATCAACTCGGGCGAAGGCGGCATCGTGATTACCGATGATGCCGATCTGATCGCCCAGATGATCATTATGTCCGGCGCTTACGAGCATAACTGGAAAAAACACCCCGTTGTGCATGACCGCTTTGCATTCTGGCAAAACAAGCTGCCGCTCTACAATCTGCGGATGCAGAATCTTTCGGCTGCGGTGGTCCGGGCCCAGATCCCCGAAGTGGCCAAACGGGTGGAAAACGGCCTGCGCAACCACAACTATGTCGCCGATCTGCTGAACCAAACGCCTTACTTCCACGTCCCCGATACCCTGCCCGCCGAGCGACGAGCCCCGGATTCGATCCAGTTCAACCTGATTGACTTCAGCGATGAAGAAACCCTGGCCTTTGCCAATGAAACCAAACGCATCGACATGGCGGTGCAGGTGTTTGGCCTGTCCCAAGATAACGCCCGCGCCTTCTGGAACTGGCAGTTCATCGGCGACATCCCTGATCTGCCCCACACCCGGGCCATGCTGATGCGGGCCTGCGATGTGCGCCTGCCCGCCCGTCTGGTCAAAGACGAGCTGGACTACATCGCCAATGCGCTGATCAAATCTGCCGAGCGGGTCAAGGGGACAAGCGCCTGAGCGAATGCGACACCGCCACGTTCAAAAGGTCGAGCGTAGGCCCAGCCTGGTGGTGAACAGTTCGGTATCATAAAGGCCGATATTGGATTTGTTCCGGGTCACCCGCAGATCGATCGAGGGTGAAAAGCCAAACAGCTGCGCCTTGGAAAACACAAAAGACACCCCAGCACTGAGCCGGGTGTCCTGACGGCCATTGGCATTATAAACCGAGAAAGGATAGTCCCGGCGTTCGGCACTCAGACCGAAGCTGACATCAGTGCCCCAAACCGGCTGACCCAGCCAATAATCAAGCTTTAACGCGACACTGTCAAACTCAGCACTTCGGCTGTCGCTGATCGCCCGGCGCCCCTCCAGACCCAAAATCAGCTTACCCTTATCCTGCAAAGCAATGTCCAGATTACCTTGCAAAGACAAGGTGGTGATATCATTGCCACCCCGTCCGACCGGACTCTGATGTTCAACCTCAAGGCCGAACTCGCGTTTCACCTTTGGCGACATCGCCTGCCTTTGCCGCACCCCCAAACGCAGATAGCGGTTCAGAGGATCACCGCCATACCAGTTTTGCCCGAGCGTTGCCGAAAAGCTGAGCATCGAGCGGCCGTCATTATAAAGCCGTTGATGGCTACCGAAAATCTCTGCCGCGAAAAAGGCGTAGTTTTTGGCCCGGGCATTCGGAGCCTTTCGCTTCGCCGAACGGCTGAGGCTATACCCCTTGCCATACAGCATCACCCCCAGATCCGTGGCGTGTTTGACGGATTGGCTCAGACGGTAGGTTGCCTTGACACCCGCGTTATACTCCGTCCCCGAAAGCGCCTGCGCATCAGAGCTGAGCAAAAACGGCAGGCCAAACAGCCAGGCCAAATCGGTGCTGGCTCCGTTATTGACATTAGAGGTCGGCGCGACCCCGAAAATAAAATTCAGCCGCAGCGGATTTGTGCGCTTGACCAACCTGAAATCACGTTTGGCGATCTTTTCGTGATACGGGCTGGGGGCGTATTGCAATGCCCGGCGCAACCATAGCTCGGACTGGATGTATTTACGGCTCTTGGCTTTACCCGCCGCGATCAACCGGGCGGCAGTAAACCGGTCTGCTCCGGTTTGGGCCAGTGACAGAGCGCGTTTTCCCGTCTTGACCGCCAATGCGCCACGCCCCAACGCCGTCTGTGCCGCCGAAAGCATGAACAGCGCTTGCAGATCATTGCGATCCCGTTGCAGCAACCCCCGGGCAATCGCCCGCGCAACATCGGGGCGGCCGCTGTGCAGCGCCTGCATTCCGAAGTCACGCGATTCGCCAATCCCCAGGGTCAGAGTCCGGCCGGCATCCGCAGGCACGCAGAGCAACAAGAGCAGCAGCGTGACTGTGGGCAATAACCGTGCCAGTTTACTGGGTTGGGCAATGAGATGATGCATTGGCTGTTGAGCATTCAGGCAAAACAAATGTTCCAAATTCCGAGGTATAAGGGTCGTCGGTATAGGGCGTAATCACCAAAACCCCGGCGACCTCGGTCGCACCAACGCCAGCCAGCACACCGCCATAGTTGCCGACCCCCTGTATCCCAATTCTGACCTCACCAACAAAAGCACCATCCGTCAGGACGGTATCAATCAGGCTAAGATCGTCCAGCGGCGTTTCACCCGTCGGGCCGCCAAAGCCAACAACGCGGCGATTGACAATACCGCCCTCGATATGGCCCTCGCCTTCTTCAAAGTTCACCCTGATATTGGCATCCCCCCGCACACGCTGCACCGGGCTTGTATCCCATTGGTCATGAGCAGAATCAAGGTGATAGCTGGGGCCGACACCATCCGTCGTATCGGGTCTGGTTAACAAGCCAACATAATTGCCCCGATATTGCGCCGACCCACGCGATGGGCGGCTATAGCCCGTTCTGGAAAACGTCGTTCCGCCGAAATGAGTCCCAAATTCACCATAGGTGGCCGAAGCCCCTGCCGTTGAATCCGCCCCGCTTGCAAACAGTGCCAGATAAGGCCGCGATTGGGTGTTTTCCTGATATGTAAAGGCGCGGTAAGTGGTGCTTCCGTCATCGGCGACAACATCCAGTGCGCTGGCCCGGGTATAGCGTCCATTCAATTCGGGGTGGTCAAAACCATAAAGAGAGACCGACAAGGTATCGGCAACCGGATCATAATCAGCGCTGCTCATATTCACGGCCAAAGGCCCAGGCACAGCAGCATCGCCGCCCCCACCGCCGCCGCCGCCTCCACCGCCGATACCAGCGCCCGTCGTGCGCTCCCCGCACGCCGTCAGGGCAAGAAGGCTCAGTCCGATGCAAAGCAGTTTATACATTTTTTTCTCTTTATTGTTGCAGTCCCATTTGGCCAACACGATTAAGACATTGTGGTTAATAGTCAAGCTGGGCGCGGCAAAAAACACCTGGATTGTCGAAAAAGGCACAATGGCTTTATACCTGCGCACAGACCGGTTTATATAGTAGTAGGACTCATATCATTTAGAATCCGTTACCAAAACCAAGCAAAGGACGCCCCATGTCGCTGACGCCCGAACAAATCGCTGAAATTGAAGAATTACGCAGCCAGACCCGCCCCACCCTGCGCGCCGTGAGCGAAGGAATGGAGGCGCATCTGTTCAAGGTGCATCAGGTGCTGGATCACGGCTTTATCCGGGTCATTGATTATATGGGCGATGATGCGGCGATCTGTCAGGCGGCGCGGGTCAGCTATGGCAAGGGCACCAAGAGCGTTTCCAATGATGCCGGGCTGATCCGGTATCTGATGCGCCATTGGCATTCGACTCCGTTCGAGATGTGCGAGATCAAGCTGCATGTCAAATTGCCGATCTTTGTTGCGCGGCAATGGATTCGCCACCGCACCGCCAATGTCAACGAATACTCGGCCCGCTATTCGATTCTGGACCGCGAGTTTTACATCCCGGCCCGCGATCAGCTGGCGGCGCAGTCGACCCAGAATAATCAGGGCCGCGGCGAGATGCTGCAGGGCGAAGAAGCCGCACGGGTGCTGGAGATATTGAAAAGCGACAGCAGCCGGGCTTATGACAATTATCAGGCGATGATTTCGCAGGACGGGCAACAGGGGCTGGCACGCGAGCTGGCGCGGATGAACCTGCCGATGAATATGTATACGCAATGGTATTGGAAGGTGGATTTGCACAATCTGCTGCATTTCCTGCGGCTGCGGGCGGATCACCATGCCCAATACGAGATCCGGGTCTATGCCGATGCGATCTGCAAGGTGGTGGCCGATTGGGTGCCTGCGGCCTATAGCGCCTTTGAGGATTACCGTCTGGGCGGCGCCAATCTGAGCGGCAAAGCCATGGATTGCATCCGCCGGATGCTGAAGGGCGAAAAGGTCGATCAGCAAAGCAGCGGTATGAGCGCCGGGGAATGGCGCGAATTTCAGGCCGAGCTGAATTTGCCCTGAGGCCGTGGTGTTCGGGAAGGGGGGCGCAACATAGCCGCCCTTCTCGTCCGGGCGGCTACCCCGCCTATTTGCAAGCCATCAGGCAATGGGGAAGGTGATCAGGCCTTTTCCAGCTCGAAGGCGTCATGCAGCGCCTGCACCGCCAGTTCCATATATTTGCGATCCACCAGCACCGAAATCTTGATCTCGGAGGTGGTGATCACCTTGATGTTGATGCCCTCATTATGCAGCACCTCAAACATCTGCGCCGCAACCCCGGTGTGGCTGCGCATCCCGATGCCCACCACCGAAACCTTGGCCACATCGGTATCGGCAATCAGATCGTGGAAATTGATCTCGCCGGCCTCTTTGGCGGCATTGATCGCCTTTTCAGCCCGCGCCACCTGATCGACCGGGCAGGAAAATGTCATATCCGTGCGCCCTTCTTCGGCGATGTTCTGCACGATCATGTCCACATTGATGCCGGCCTGAGCCAGCGGCACGAAAATCGCCGCCGCAATGCCGGGGCGGTCCGCCACCGAGATCAGAGTCATTTTGGCTTCGTCACGCTGATAGGCCACGCCGGCGACTACGTTATCTTCCATGATTTCCTCCTCGGAGCATACCAATGTGCCCGAATTTTCCGTTTGTTCCTCAAAGCTGGACAAAACCCGCAGCTTGACCTTATAGCGCATCGCCAGCTCAACCGAACGGGTCTGCAGCACCTTGGCCCCCAGACTGGCCAGCTCGAGCATCTCTTCGAATGAGATCTTGTCCAGCTTGCGCGCCTTATCCTCGATGCGCGGATCGGTGGTATAGACCCCGTCAACATCGGTGAAAATATCGCAACGCTCGGCCCCGAACGCCGCCGCAAACGCCACCGCCGTGGTGTCCGAGCCCCCGCGGCCCAGCGTGGTGATCCGCCCCTCGGGGCTGATCCCCTGAAACCCGGCAATCACCGCCACCTTCATGCCCTCGGCGAATTTGGCGTTGATGTTGTCGGTCGGGATGTCGTTGATCCGCGCCGCACTATGGGTCGACGTCGTCAGCACCGGCACCTGCCAGCCCTGCCAGCTGCGGGCGGGGATGTCCATTTCCTGCAAGGTCAGCGCCATTAGTCCGGCGGTGATATTTTCCCCCGAAGACACAACCGCATCATATTCCCGCGCATCATAAAGCGGCGAGGTTTCTTCAACCCAGCCGACCATCTCATTGGTCTTGCCCGACATGGCCGAGACAATGACAATCACGTCATAGCCCTTGGCCACTTCGACACCGATGCGTTTGGCCACACGTTTGATGCGGTCCAGATTGGCCACCGAAGTGCCCCCGAATTTCATTACCAGCGTTGGCATTTTCTGCCCTTTTATCTGACCGTTACCTTCACGGGATGTTTACGCATCCCAAACCGCAAGAGCAAGCTCGGAGTCGGGTCAAAGCCGTGTCATATCGGCGCAAAAGGCGGGTTTTGGGCCGGTTTAGTTGGTTTTGCGGCTGGGGGTAAAGGGCAGGGGCAGCACCGGCACGCCGTCTTCCAGCAGTTGTCTGGCCTCTTCGGGCTTGGCCTCGCCATAGATCGAGCGTTCTTTGGCCGCGCCATCATGCATCTGGCGCGCCTTGCGGGCGAAGTCTTTGCCGACATATTCGGCATTGGCCTCGACCTCGTGCTTGAGCTCGGCAATCGCCTTTTCCACATCGGTTTTCGGGGCCAGATCGGCGGGTTTGTCAACCGGCGCGGGCGGTTTTGCCGCTTTGCGGGCCGTGCGCACCCGTGGGGCCATGATGGATTTCTCAACCGCCGTGCTGGCACAGACCGGGCAGGCCACCATCCCCGCGCCATGCAGCTTTTCAAACGCGCCAGAGGATTGAAACCAGCTGTCAAAGCTGTGGCCGTTTTTGCATTTCAAAGCATATGAAATCATCTTGCAGCCCTAAACTCCATCGCACCCCGTGGCGCTTTGCTCTTATGCTCAGCATAGAGCATCCACCAACGCACCGACAATGCCTGATTTCAGCCCGCTGCCCGCCATCAACCCTTGAGGCGCTTGATGTCGAAACTGCTGATCAACGGACCCAGCTCGGGGTCGCTGATCATCTTGGCCGCTTTTCTGAGGCTCACCCATTTGCGCTTGCGCTGACCGGCCTCGGGGTATTTTTTCAGCAGACGTTTCACATGCAGCGGGAACACCGCCACCACGATGGGCAGATCATCACCTTTGGGCAAGGTCTTGGTGTAGGAATAAATCCCCAGACACAGATTGGAAATCTTGCCCTCGACACCGGCCTCTTCATAGGCTTCGGTCGCCGCCGCATGGGCCGGAGTCTCGCCATCCAGCGGCCAGCCCTTGGGAATGATCCAGCGCTTGGAGCCCCGGCTGGTGATCATCAGAACCTGCAATTTGCCATCACGCACCCGGTAACACAACGCCGCAAACTGCGTGCGCACATCCCGTTTGTCCGCCACATCCAGACGCTGGGGTTTGTGCTTTATTCTAACTGCCTTGTTCACTTGTCTGCGCTGCCGCTTACGATCTTTTTTTCGCATGTGATTTATATGCTCTGTCTTTTCACGCGTTAAACTAGTTTATTTTTCTCAAAAGAGAAAGCGTTACACGGAAAATTCACAATAAAAGATCAGGGTTCCGGCGCGTTCATGCAGGCAGTTTCGGTTGCTGACCGTTCAGGATCTGCGCAAACCAATCCGAATCGATATTGCCCCCGGACAAGATCACCGCGACTTTTTGGCCCCGCATCGCTTCGGACTCTTGCATCAGACCGGCCAGCGCCGCGCCCCCTGCCCCTTCGGCCGGGTTGTGGGTGTCGCTGAAATAAACCCGGATGGCCTGGGCAATTTCGGCATCCGATACCGTCACGAACCGCTCGGCCCCTTTGGAATAGATGTCATACGCCGCCTGCACCGGCTCGCGCACCGCAATCCCGTCGGCAAAGCTCTTGGCGGCACCTGTAGGCACCAGATGGCCGGCCTCAACCGACAATTTCGCAGTCGGGAAGTTTTCCGACACCACCGCGATCACCTTGGTATCCAGCCCCAGCGCATCCCGCGCCGCGATGGTGCCGCAAATGCCAGAACCACAGCCAATTGCCACATAAATCGCGTCCAGATCAGGGTGCGCCGTCATCAGCTCATAGGCATAGGTCGACACGCCACGGATCAGCGCAGGATGAAAAGGCGGCACCACGAACAGATCTTCGGATTGCGCCACCCGGATGGCTTCGGCTTTGGCTTCGTCGAAATCGGCGCCGAACTCGATCACCTCGCCACCATAGGCGCGCATGGCGGCGTTCTTTTCCGGGGAATTGCCGATGGGAACGTAAATCTTGGATTTCAGACCCGCCGCAGCAGCAGCGCGGGCCTGAGACTGGCCGTGATTGCCGCGGGTGGCGGTGATGATGCCGCGGGCCTCGGGGTGTTCGCGTTGCAGCCAGTCGATAAAGGTGATGCCACCGCGCACCTTGAACGCGCCGGTCGGGGCGTGGTTTTCATGCTTGACAATCACCTCGGCCCCGATGCGCTGTGACAGCTGCGGCCAATGGATTTGCGCGGTGGGGGCCATCTGGCGGTAAACGATGTTTTGCGCGGCTTTCAGATCGTCAATCGTAAACATTATTCATCCTGATATTGCAGCAGGCCGAGCAAGCGTTGGGCTGTCTCGGCAAGCGGTTTCTGGCCCTGCTTGGCCACCATGGCCGCCGCAGAGCGGGTGTTGACAAAGCTCGGATCCATCAAGGTCTGCGCCAGCTCATCGGCATCCCCAACCCGCCGGGCAGCGTTGTGGCGGTGGAATGCGGCGTAATCCTCGGCGAAATTCCCGATATGTGGTCCGTGGCTGATCGCGCAATCCAGACGGGCGGGCTCGTAGGGGTTATGCCCCCCCACATGGCCAAACGAGCCGCCAACAAAGCAACGATCTGCCAGCCGAAACCAAACACCCAGCTGGCCGATCTTGTCAATGATCAGAATTTGCACATCATCCAGGGGCTCTGTGCTGTTTTTCAGAATTGCCGCCGCAAAGCCCTGATCGGATGCGTGCCGCAACAGCCGTCTGGCCCGACCCGGATCGCGCGGGGCGATGATCAGGCAGCTTTGTGGCTGGCTTTGCAACAGCAACCGATGCGCTTTCATCACCTCGATTTCATCGGCCGGATGGGTCGATGCCGCCAGCCAGAGCGGCCGCCCGGCCAGAGCCTTTTGCCAGTGTTCCCGCTCATCCGGCTGATCGGCCAGCGGATCAGCCCCGGCCTTGAGGCTGCCGGTGACTTTGATCTGATCGCGGGCAATGCCGAAACGGGCGAATTGCGCCGCGCTGATGTCATCCTGCACCTCGATGAAGCGAAACTTGGCGTAAAGCGCGCTGAAAAACCCGCGGGCTTTTTGCTTGCTGTCGCCGGATTTTTCGCTCATCCGGCCATTGATCAGCGCCATCGGGATGCCGCGCCGCTCCAACTCGGTCAGGAAAGCCGGCCAGATGTCGCGCTCGGCCCAGACCGAAAGCTGCGGCTGCCAATGGTCGAGAAAACGGCGCACATAATGCGGGCTGTCCAGAGGCAAAAACTGGTGGATGGTGTCGGCGGGCAGGTTGTTTTGCACCGCCTGAGCCGAGCTGCGGGCCGAGCTGGTCAGCAAGAATTGCAACCCCGGTTGCCGCTGCTGCATCTGCCGGATCAATGCGGGCAACGCCAGCAGCTCGCCCACCCCGACCGCGTGCATCCACACCAGCACCCCCTCCGGGCGCGGCACCTCGGTCAGCGCCAGTTTTTCGCGATAACGCAGCCCGTCCTCTTTGCCACGCAACAGCCGCTTTTCCAGATGCCGGCGAGCGAACAGCCGGATCAGCGGGCTGAGCCGCAGATAAGCCCATAGCAGAGCGGATTTGGGGCCGTCAGCCAAGGTCTTGGAACTCTTTTTGCAACGGGTGCTGCCAGAACTTCTGATCTTTCAGAATGTCGACAAACAGCTGCGCCGAGCTGCCGGCGCCAAAGCCGCTATCGGAGTCATGTCTTTTGCCCCATTTTTGCGCCAGAAAATCATCAATCGCTTGCCCGTCATGGGCGCTGCAATGGCTGATCGAACCGGCATTGGAGCGCTTGTTCTGCCGGGTGCCGATATCCAGACTGGGCAGGCCCAGAAACGGCGCTTCGCGCACCCCGACGCTGGAATTGCCGATATGGGCGGCGGCGTTTTTCAACAGCTCGGAAAAATAGGCAAACCGCATCGAAGGCAGCACCCGAAAGCGATCATTCGGCAGGGTGTTGATCACCTGCACGATGTCATTGGCGCCGGGGTCGTTATTGGGCAGGATCACCACGAAATGACGCCCGCTGGCCACCAGACGATCAAACAACGCCCGGGCCTGAGCGCCGATGCTGTCCTGTTCGCTGGTCACCGGATGGAAGGTAACGATGCCGTAATCGTCAAAGTCGATGTCGTAATGCTGGCGCACCTGCTCCATGCTCACCCCGGAGGCGGCGCGGTGGGTGTCCAACTCGGGCGAGCCGGTGACATAGATGCTGTCCGCCACCTCGCCCAGCGCCTGCACCCGGGATTTGGCGACCTCGGAGCTGACGAAATGATACGTCGACAGCTTGGTGTTGCAATGGCGGAAAATCTCATCAATCGTGCCGGAAACCTCGCCGCCCTCGATATGGGCGCAGCGCAGATAGTTAGTGGCACAGACCAGCGCAGCAGCCAGCGCCTCAACCCGGTCGCCATGCACCACCACCAAATCGGGCTGGTGATCGGCGACAAAGGCGGAAAAGCCGGTGATGGTGCGGGCCAGGATCATATCCTGAGGATCATCCTCAGCCTGATTTTCAAACTCGAACACTTCGACGCCTTGCAGACGGTGGACTTCGATTTTGGTCAGCCCGTAGCGCTCCATCATATGCATTCCGGTCACGAAAAAGCTAACCCGGAACCCGGCATCGCGAGCGGCCAGCGCCAGCGGCTCGAGCTTGCCAAAATCGGCGCGGGTGCCGGTCACAAAAAGGATCTGTCTGGCCTGTGCTTGCGCCATGGTCTCAGCCCTCGACCCGTTCAAAGGCAACAACCTGTTCGGTTGACCATTCAATGCGCGGATACAGCCCGGCCCGGGCGCAGGTGTCGTAAATCGCCTTGATCGCGGCGCGGCTGATGACTTTGGGGTGAAGCTCAAGGATCACCGCCCGGATGCCGCTCAGATCAATGCCCTGAAACAGCTCTTCTTCGCCGCCTTCAATGTCGCACATGAACACGGTGGGTTTGACATCCTGCAAAACCTGGCGGAAATCCTTGACCGGCACCTCAACACTGCTTTGGCTGTTGATCCCCTCAACAATCGAACTTTCGGTAAAGTTTTCATGCAAGTTCAAATGCCGGCTGGTTTCATCGCTTGTGGGCAGCAAAATCGCGTTATGCACGGTGATATTGTCGATCTTGTTGATCTGATGCAGGTCTTTGATGCGCTCGATCAGGGTCGGGTTGGCCTCATAGGCTTCGATATGCACATTCTCCGCCAGCCGCGACGCCACAGCCGAAACCACCCCCATGCCAGAGCCCATCTCCAAAATCACATCCCCATCCCTGACCAGATTTTGCAGCGCCAGAATTTCGGGTGCCTCATAGTCGCCCTTCCACAGATGCTTCCACACCGGGCGGGTGACATGCGCACCTGTGACAGGCACTTTCAGACCCTTGAAACCAAGATAGGGGCGCAGGGCGCGGGCGCGATAGAGTAAGGTAACCAGTAATCCCATAATGTTCTTTTTTTTCCGTTTTGGGCCCAGGCACCCCGGTCAAGAACGGTGCGCCTGAGGGCATGTTATATTCGGGCTTCGGCCAATCCATCGGCCCTGTCGGCATCCACCTTTTGGCGGATCTCGGACAGCATGGCGGGCGCAGGAGGCTCAAGATCCCCCGCATCCACGGCCTCAAGATAAGCGATCCGCCACAATTTTGCGACCTGATCATTGCTTTTCTTCAGAACCGGATAGTGAAACAGCCGCGTCATGGCATAAGGATAGCTGCTATAAGCCTGACCGCGCTGCAAGGCGTTGTCGATATGTTCAAACACCGCCTGACGCCACTCGGGGCTGTCGGAAAAGCCTTGCATCAACTGGTCGCGCTGCTGGCGCAAATTCAGGTCGCAATAGGCCGCATAGCGCAGATTTTTGCGCAAAAACGCGTTTGATTGCTGTTGCAAAGCCTGCAAAAAGCGTTCGGTTTCATAGACCGGGCGCAGCTGAAATCCAGCGTGCCGCAACGCTTCGCTATGGCCGCGCTCGCCCCGGCGGATGACTTTGTACTTGTTCGAGGTCAGCTTTAAATCCTGCCAATAGCGCCGGAACACATCCGAGGCAAAAACCGCGCCGCGGATCAGATAGCAGTAAGATTCCAGAAACTGCACATCCCCCTTGAAGCGCATGATACAGCCAGCCATATCGGCTTCGGCCTTGTCCAGCTGCTCGAGCAAATCGCAGTTTTCATAGAGCGGAAACCAGATGCTGTCATTGAGGATCAACAGCTTCTGCGGCGAAACCTGCCAGTGCCAGAGCTGCCGGATACCATCGCGATACCCGCCGAAATCATAACCGAAATTGGGCCGCTCCATGATGCGCCAGCAATGGCCTTGCAGCAGGGCGATGTCCTGGCTGCTGAGCGGCGTGTTGGAGATGGCGAACACGGCATAGCCATGGCTGCGCAAATGCTGACAGGTTTGCACAGTGCTCTGGCTGATGCCCTTGGGCTGATACAGCAACAGGATGGCGATGTTTTCTGCCTGTGCCTGCTGGCCCTGATACACCTTGAAACCGGCGGCAAAGGCGGCATCGTGCTTGCGCTGCGCCGCGGGTTCCCACAGAGCCTCGGGGATGCTCTGCAGCTGCTGCCCAAGGCGCAGCAGTTCACGCTTTAACTTCCAGGCAGGGATCATTCAAAATCGGCCCAACGCAGTTGCTGGTTATAGCTCACCGGGCGTTTAAGCACTTTGCCCACCACCTTGTCAAATTCATAACCGGCGATCTCGCCCGATCCGGGGCGACGCGCCCAGATGTCGGCCTGCGTAATCACATGCCCGGCGGGCAAATCGCGATCCGCCACCACCGAGGCCCGGGCAAAGCGATACACATCCTCCTCAGGCGCGGTGCGCTGTTTGTCATTATGCAACGCGGTGTGAATTTCGCGCGAGCGATCAATCAGATGCCGCAGCTCGGCCGGGTCCATCGAACACACAATATCCGGGCCGATGCGATAGCGGCTGTCGGTGTAATGGCGCTCCAGAATCGACGCCCCCAGCGCCACCGACGCCAGCGCCATCTCCGGCCCGATCGAGTGATCCGAAAACCCGACCACCGCATTCGGGAACGCTTCTTGCAGGTCACGCACCCCTTTCAGCGACACGATTTCAGGCGGGGACGGGTAAAGATTGGTGCATTCCAGCAGCGCATACGCGACACCGGCATCTTCCAAAATCGCCACCGAAGCGCGGATGCTGTCGATGCTCTGCATCCCGGTCGACAGGATCACCGGCTTGCCAAAGGCGGCGATGTGGCGGATCAGGGGCAGGTTGTCGGCCTCGCCCGAGCCGATCTTGAAGGCCGGCACGTCGATCTCATTCAAAAAATCCGCTGCCGCCCGGGAAAACGGGGTTGAGATATAGATCATGCCCAGGTTTTCGACATAATCTTTCAGGGCGATTTCATCCTCTTTGGACAGGGCGCAGCGGGCCATGACCTCCCAAATCGACACATCCGCATTGGGCGGGAAAATCTGTTTGGCCTCGTCGGTCATTTCGTCTTCGAGGATATGGGTCTGGTGTTTGACCATCTCACAGCCCGAAGCTGCGGCCAACCGGGCCATTTCCTTGGCCACCTCCAGATCGCCGCCATGGTTGATGCCGATTTCAGCAATCACCAGAGGCGGCTGCTGGGCCGAGATGATACGGTCACGGATTATCATAGGATGCGCCCTCTTTTTTGCGCCTTTATGGCCTGTGCGCGGCGGAGGGTCCAGTGGTTATAATCTGGCGGGCAGCGAAGAGGGGCAAGATTTCTGCCGAACGAAGGCACGCTTTCAAACTGTCCCGCCCGGACGATAGGCCGGGCTGCGCCTGCCTGCCCCCCGGCAGGCGCAGCCCGGCGTTTTTACCCCATACGAAGGCTTTTAGACGCAATCCGCACCGCCCTCCTCCGCCTATTCAGCCAGCAACGGCTCCGTCACCGGCACCACCCGGGCGGCCGAGAACTTGAATTCGGGGATTTTGCCATACGGGTCCAGCTGCGGGTTGGTCAGGAAATTGGCCGGCGCATCGGTAAAGCAAAACGCAATGAACAACATCCCCTGCGTCACATCCCGATCCGCGCGTAACGTCAGGGTGATCTCGCCCCGGCGGGTCTGCACCCTGACCTTCTGCCCCCGGGTCAGCCCCTGACGGCCAATGTCGCGCGGATGCATCGAAACCACCGGCGTGGGCTCTTGCGCATGCAAATCCGTGGCGCGGCGGGTCATCGCCCCGGTATGCCAATGCTCGAGCATCCGCCCGGTGGTCAGCACCATCGGAAATTCCGGGTCCGGCAGCTCGGCAGGCGCGATCAGATCGGTCGGCACCAGAGTCGCCCGCCCGGTCGCGGTGGGGAAACCATCGTAGAAAATAATCTCATCGCCGGGGCCGTCCTCGGTTTTGGCCGGGTAACACACCATGCCCTCACGCTCCAGACGCTCCCAGCTGATATTGTCCAGACTGCGCATCACGCTGGCCATCTCGCGGTAAATATCAGCCACCGAGTTATAGTCCCAGCCACAACCGATCCGATTGGCGACCTCCATGATCAGCTTCCAGTCCTGACGCGCCTCACCGGGCGGTTTGCGGGCCGGAAAGTTCAACTGCACCTGACGGTTGGAATTGGTGAACGTCCCCGCCTTTTCAGGATGGGCCGAAGCGGGCAGGATCACATCGGCATGCCAGGCGGTTTCGGTCAGGAAAATATCCTGCACCACCAGATGATCGAGCATAGAGAGCCCCTTGCGGGCGTGGTGCTGATCCGGGTCGGACATCGCCGGGTTTTCGCCCTGACAATACATGCCGACGATCTCGCCACGCGTGATCGCATCCATGATCTCGACCACCGTCAGCCCGGTTTTCGGATCCAGAGACCGGCCCCAGAGGTCTTCGAACCCGGCCCGTACATCGGCATCCTCAACCGATTGGTAATTCGGGTAAACCATTGGGATCAAACCAGAATCTGAAGAACCCTGCACATTGTTCTGCCCTCGCAACGGATGCAGCCCGGTGCCGGGGCGGCCGATATGGCCGGTGATCAGCGACAGCGCCATCAGACCCCGCACATTGTCGGTGCCATGCACATGCTGGCTGACCCCCATACCCCACAAAATGATCGCACGTTCTGATCTGGCATAGGTGCGGGCCACATCGCGCAGCAGGTCAGCGGGCACGCCGCTGATGGGCTCCATCGCTTCGGGGTTGAAATCTTCGACCTTTTTGCAAAGGGCATCGAACCCATCCACATGCGCCTGAATATATTGCTGATCATACAGCTTTTCCTTGATGATCACATGCAGCATGGCATTGACCATCGCCACATCCCGGCCCGGTTTGAAAATGACCGGGTGGCTGGCATGGCGCATCAGCTCTTGCCGGCGCGGGTCCATCACGATCAACGCGGCACCGCGTTTGGCGGCCTGTTTGATATAGGTGGCGGCCACCGGGTGATTTTGCTCGGGCCGGCAACCGATCACGATGATGCAATCGCTATCCTCCACCGCCGTAAACGGGGCCGACACCGCGCCCGAGCCGATGCCCTCCATCAGCGCCGCCACCGAAGAGGCATGACACAGCCGGGTGCAGTGATCGACATTATTGGTGCCAAAGCCCTGACGGATCAGTTTCTGCATCAGATAGGCTTCTTCATTGCTGCCCTTGGCCGAGCCAAACCCGCATAGGGCCGAGCCCCCCCGTTCGGCCAGCACCTTTTTGAACCCGTTCGCCGCGTGGTCCAGCGCTTCGTCCCAACTGACCTCGCGGAACACGTCATGGAGGTTGTCAAAACTCAGCTGCATTTTCGGGTCTTTGGGCACATCGGTGCGGCGCAGCAGCGGTTTGGTCAGACGTTCGGGCGACATGACATAATTCATGCCAAAACGCCCCTTGACGCAGAGCTTGCCCCGATTGGCCACCCCATCGCGGCCATCGACCTTGATGATGTCATTGCCCTTCATATGCATCGAGGTCTGACAACCCACGCCGCAAAACGGACACAGCCCATCCACCACCCGATCCGGCTGAGCATCCGGGTTGGGCCGGGTGGCCGTGGCATCGAGCAGGTTTTTTTCGATCAATGCGCCGGTGGGACAGGCCTGCACACATTCGCCACAGGCCACGCATGAGGAAATGCCCATCGGATCATCCAGATCAAAGCTGGGCAGCACCTCCATCCCGCGCTTGCCCATGCCGATCACATCATTCATCTGCACTTCGCGACAGGCCCGCTCGCACAGACCGCAAGAAATACAGGCGTCCAGATTGACCGCAATCGAAGGGTGCGAGGCATCGTGGAAAATGCTATCCACCGGAATAGCCCCCCCCGATCCGGGGCGATCACCGGGAAAGCGCGGGGTGCTCAGCCCGACCAAATCGGCCTGTTGCCAGAAATGCGCCTGCGGGTCGGGGCTGTGACCCCGCTTGGGCATGTCCGAGGCCAGCAATTCAAACACCAGCTTGCGGTTGGTTTTCACCCGCTCGGAGTCGGTATGCACCACCATGCCCTCAACCGGTTTGCGCAGGCACGACGCCGTCAGAACCCGCTCGCCCTCGACCTCGACCACACAGGCCCGGCAGTTGCCATCGGGACGGTATTCGCCATGGTTCTTGAAACACAGATGCGGGATCTTCAGACCCTTGCCATGGGCGATTTCCCAGATCGTGTCACTGGCATCGGCGGTTACTTCTTCGCCATTCAGGGTGAAGGTCACGGTTTGCGACGGGGCGTTGTCCAGGCTCATGCCATGTCCTCCGGGAAATATCGGATCAGATGGTTCACACAGTTGGACGCCGCCTGCCCCAGCCCGCAGATCGAGCTGTCGCGCATCACCAGCATCAGATCATGATACAGCTGATGATCGGTGGCCGGGTCTTGCAGCATCTCAACCAGCTTATGGGTGCCGGCGCGGCAAGGGGTGCATTGGCCGCAGCTTTCATGTTTGAAAAACCGCATGGTGTTCAGCGCCACCTCTTTGATGCAATCCTGATCCGACAGGATCACCACTGCATGGCTGCCGACAAAGCCGTCATGGGGCTCGAACACGCCGAAATCCATCGCCAGATCGGCCATATGCCCCGGGAAAATCCCCCCCGAAGCGCCCCCGGGCAGAAACGCTTTCAGGCTGTGGCCGTCCTGCATACCGCCGCAGTAATCCTCGATCAGCCGGATCAGCGGAATGCCCGCCGGAGCCAGCTTGACCCCGGGCTGTTTGACCCGGCCCGATACGCTGAACGAGCGCAGACCGCTGTGATCCTCGGCCCAGCCCAGCCCGGCGAACCAGCCCGCGCCATTGGCCAGAATATCGGCAATCCAGCTGACGGTTTCGATATTGTGGTTCAGGGTCGGACGGCCAAACAGGCCGACTTCGGCGATGTAAGGCGGGCGATGGCGCGGCATTCCGCGTTTGCCCTCGATGCTTTCGATCATCGCGCTTTCTTCGCCGCAAATATAAGCCCCGGCCCCCCGGCGCAAAATCAGCGGCGCGTGATCGGCCAGACCCGCAGCATTCACCTTGGCCAGTTCAATGTCGAGCATCGCCAGAATATGCGGGTATTCGTCGCGCATATAGAGGTAGATCTGCTCACAGCCCACAACATATGCGGCAATCAGAGCGCCTTCGATCATCCGATGCGGCTGGCGCTCCAACCACCAGCGGTCTTTGAAAGTGCCGGGCTCGCCCTCATCGCCATTGATCGTCATCAGCCGCGGAGCCTGATAGCCGCGCACAAACCCCCATTTGGTGCCGGCAGGAAAGCCCGCCCCGCCCAGACCGCGCAATCGGGAATCCGACATGGTGGCAATCGCATCCTCGGCGCTGATTCCGCCAGACAGCACCTTGCCCAGCACCTGATAGCCGCCATGGGCCTTATAGGCGTCGAAATCCTGATAAGCGGGCAGCTCGGGCTGTGAATGGTCGCCCTCAATCGCCGCCAGCAGCCGCTCTTTGGTGGCGTGGCGGATCACCCGTTTGCCGATGATCACCGCCGGAGCCCCATCGCATTGCCCAATGCAAGGAGCCTCCACAATGCGCACCTGTTTGGGATCAATCACGGCGTTCATCTCGTCGATCAGCTCATAGGCACCGGCCAGCTGGCAGGACACGCAGGTGCTGATGCGGATGGTCACGGGCGGCGGCGGGGTGTCGCCGTCTTTAACGATGTCGAAATGGTGATAGAAACTGGCGACCTCGTAAACCTCGGCCTGCGACAGGCCAAACAACTCGGCCAGCGCCGCCAGATGCCGCGCTTTCAGATGGCCCACCCCGTCCTGAATCCGGTGCAACGCCTCGATCAGATGATCGCGCCGGATCGGCAGATCAGCCAGCAGAGCGCTGACCTCATCCAGACACACATCCTGAACCTGCCGGCCTTTGGGCAGGCTGACATCGCGTTTCTGATAGGGTTTGGGCGCAATTTTATTCATATTTTTTGGGTTCCAATAGGTTGGTTCCTAGGGGGAGATGGTAAGGTGCCTTGAAAATCGCGACAGTGTATTAGCGACATTTCATGGCACAAACCGGCCCCCAAGGCCCATTCTACGGCTTATCGGGGGCAGACACAATAAGCGGGCGAAGGGGCTGGTGTGATCACAGGCCCGGAAGGCGGCTTAACCATCGGCACCCTTGATCCATGTGATCGACGCGCCATGCGGATCAGCCCAGGCGATAGGCCGTCCGTTCAATGCCATGAGAAAATCGCTGTTCGGTCGCTGCTCCAGCAGATCTCTGCCAAAGTCGCTGAACAAGGCGGGGGATTCATTGGACACCCAATGATCGGTCAGCGTCCCGATGCGTCTGGCAAAAGCATCGCGCTGCGCCGGGTCAAGCGTATAGGACAAGACCGCCGAGTGATAAATGACCAGAGTCGCATCGCTTGGGGCCTGTGCCACAAGTCGATCAAGATCATCGCTGTGCAAATCCCCGACTTCAATGCGCAGTGCCTCGCCTGCGGCAATGTCCATCGCCGCCTTGAGCCGCTCACGGCGGTCTGTCTCGGTCGGCCAGACAAGGGTTTCCAGCCACGCCCTTTGTTCGGGGTCGTGTATATCCAACGGATTGCTGTCCAGACCCGCCCGCCAGACGACCTCTGGCATGGTCTTGGGCAAGGGCACGGTGGCACTTGCCGCACAATTCAGGACAAGGCCAGCATTGCGGCCCGCAGGCGCAAGACGCTGCGCCCCATAATCATAGGTATAGCGATCGGGGATCAGGCACAGACCCGCCGAAGCGCCAATTTCCAAAAGCGCGAGAGGCTGCGGCAACTGGCACAGCAACGGCAAAAGGGTGGCACAGCGGCCCGGCTCATTGGTCTGGGTGTTGTGGCTGAACACGATCTCGGTCAGCCGCTCGGTGCTGTTCAGCATGACCGCCCGCGCCTCGGCAAAATCGGGGACATGCCCCAAAAACTTGCGCAACGCGGCAAGAATCAGGTTGGGCTGTCGCTTGTTTTCGGGAAAGGTGGCGATCAGCCCAATCAACTCGGCATCACCCGCGATTTGCAAACCCAGCGCTTCGTAGACCGGACACCGCCCGTGCACCTCTTTTTCCGCGAAAAAGAGATACTGCTTTTTCACCGTGTCAAAGGTTCTTTTCGAGGTGGTGTTCTGGTGCAAACCATACTCCTGTCATGTGATGCATGTGCAAAGCACCATACACCCGCATCAGCTCCCATAAAATCGGGGCGGCCCGAACCCCGGACCCCCCCTGTTTCAGATTACCGCAATGTCACTCAGCGAAATGCCGGGATGATCTTTTCGGCATAATCAGCGATGATGCGCTCTTCATCGCCGCTATCCAGATAGATGTTGAACTGAGTCACCCCAGCCGCCTGCAACTCTTTGATCTTGGCGATATGCTCTTCCGGGCTGCCCAGAACCGAGAAACTGTCCACGATCTCATCGGTGATGAAATCCAGATACGGGTTGCTGCTCTGGCCGTGCTTGGAGTAATCATAGCCCTTGCGATCCTCGATATAGGCGGTCAGGCTGGCCGGAACCATATCGCTGTCGCTGCCGTATTTCTCAACAATATCAGCAACATGGTTGCCCACCATCGCCGGGAACCAGCGGGTGGCCTGATCGGCCAGCCATTTCACGATCTTGGGCTCAGCGATTTGCAGCACAAGCCCATCGCCAACCCGCCCGGCGCTGGACAGCGCTTTGGGGCCATAAGCAGCGACCCAAACCGGCAGCTCATAACCGGTTGCCCACGGGAATTTCACCGGAGCCGGGCATTCGCCATATTGTCTTTCCTCACCGCGAACCAGCCCTTTGACCACATCCACGAATTCTTCCAGACGCGCCAGAGGGGCCGGCTTTTTGCCCATAACCCGCACAGCACTGTCGCCGCGCCCCAGACCGATGTCAAAGCGCCCATCAGATTGCTTGGCCAGCGAGCCAAACAGGCTGGCGGCGGCCGACCAGTCCCGGGTGTTCGGGTTGGTCACCATCGGGCCAAAACGCATCTTGGTGGTGTGTTCCATCAGCATCGCCATGGCCACAAAGCTCTCGCGCCACAGGATGTGGCTGTCGTAATACCAGCAATACTCAAAGCCCGCATTTTCGGCCTGACGCACCAGCGCCTTGGCCCGGTTGTGATCAACGAACCCTTTGAATGTAATACCAAATTCCATATCTTTCCTCCTTGTTATATTTAGTGATCCGGTGCCCAGATCTTGATTCCGGCATGGGAAAACGGCACCGCTTTTGAAATGTTCAGCCGGATCAGAATCGGCGTGATCGCCTCAATGCAACGCGCCGAATTAGCGGCTCCGGCATTGTAACAGCTCACCCCCAGCTGGCTGACCAGAGCCATCACTTTCTTGCGCGGCTCCAGCTTGTTGCCGCAGACCAGAATATCGCAGTTGATGTCCTGATCCAGATTATTCAGCGTATGGGCCGAGACATTATGCAACGCCCCGACCACCGGGATGTCATCGCCCAGAAGCGCCTGCGCCGCCTCGGTGGCCGAGCCCTCGGGCGGCATGTCCACCACCTTGGGGTCATTGGCGGCCAGAGGCACCACGATATCGACCAGAATTTTCCCGGCCAGCCCGTCTTTCAGCGCCTCCAGCGTGGCATTATGCGCCGAAAACGGCACCGCTAAAATCACCATCTCATCAGCTTCGGCCACGGCCGAGGCATTGTCCATGCCGGCAATTTTGGTCTCGCAATCCAGCTTGGCGTTCAGCTCATCCGCGATTTCAGCCCCGCGCGCGCCATCGCGCGAGCCCAGCGCCACCTGAACCCCGGCGCGGGCAAACCGCAATGCCAAGCCTTGTCCCTGCGGCCCGGTGCCGCCGATAATTGCAATTTTCGTCAAAACATATTCTCCTTGTTGGGGCGTAACAGATCCGCCGCTTTGTTGTTTGTTTTCGACCGCCAGGGTCGGCCAAAGGTATCGGTGATCACCACGCCAATATCCGCGCCAAAGCGCTGCGCCAGCCGCTCACAAAACACCCGGGCGCTGGCATCGGGGTCTTTGGGCAGCAGGATCAGGGTCTGATCGGCACCGGTGTTGCTCTCATCCACCGCCGCATTGGCCGAGATAAACCCCAACCGGTGGCGGCAAATCATCACCCCTTCATTCTGATGCGGGTGGCGAAACGCTTTCACCACCTCGGCGCTTTCATCCAGAATGGCCTGCACCTTGCGGGCATCCTTGTTCAGCTGTTCGGCGATTTCCAGCGCCCGCTCACCCGGCGTCACATCGGCCAGCCGCACAATCTGGCCCTCGGCCTTGGAAAAAATCTTGTGCGCCGAAGTCAGAATATCGCCATGGCGCAGATCCATCCCCGCCGCCTCGAGCGCATCGCCCACGATAGCGGCCAGATCATCGCCCGGAGCGATGTCTTTGACGCCGGGAATAGCCTCGATGCTCAGCCCCATAATGCCCTGCCTTTCTTGCTATTTTGCCAGCGTGACCCGGCCAAATCCTGACCCGTGTCGATGTCATAAGCCAAGCTGCACAGCGGCGCGATGGTGCAGGGGATGCCCCGTTCCTCGGCCGCCAGTTGATGCGCTTGGCACGAGCCCTCGCCATAGTGAAACCTCACCGCGTCGGGCGGGCTGGCGATCAGGCAGTTGGTGCCGCCATTATGCGCCGGAGCCAGGATCAGCGAAGGGCTGGGCCGCGGGTAAGACAGCAGCTTTTGCAAATCGGCCGCTTCGGGATCAGCCAGATCGGCGGGCAGCACGCAGATGGCGCGATAGCCCTCGGCCACCGCCCAATCCGCCCCCTGCTGCACCGCAGCCGACAAGCCGCCGGTGCCGACCTCATCCAGCACCACCGCGCCGTGGCTTTGGGCGCAGGCTTTGACCACGCCTGAGGATGTAACCACCAGCACCCCATGGCCGGATTGATGCCGGATCAGGAACTCCAGCACCTGCCGGAACAACGCCATTGCCAGCCGTTGCCGCGCTTCTGGGGGCAGCACCGAAGCCAGCCGGGTTTTGGCGTGTTGAGGGTCTTTCATCGGGATGACGAACAGCAATTCAGGCATCACACACCGCCTGCGCCAGCCGTTGTTTGTCGGCGCGGGTTTTCATGAGGATATCATCGCACACCGCGCGGATGCCCAGCCGGGCGATCTCTTCGCTATGCCTTGCATCCTGATGATCAATGACCAGCGTATCAATCAGCCCCTGATAATGCTGCGCCACCCCCACAACATCGGCACGCATCCCCAGAGCCGTCATCATCCGGTCCGCCGGTCCCTTGACAACCTGCCCGTTGATCAGCGGGCTGACGGCGATCTTGGGGGCCTCGGCCCGCACAACCGCATCGCGCAAACCCGGAACATGCAGGATTGGGTCAATCGAGACCAGAGGATTGCTGGGGGCAAACACGATCAGATCGGCCCCGGCAATCGCTTCAAGCGCCGCCGCTGTGGGTTTGGCGTTGCGAATGCCGGAGAACTCGAGCTGCTGCACCGCCGGGGCGCAGCGTTCGCGCACAAAGTATTCCTGAAACGAAAGCCAGCCCGCCGCCGTCAGCACCCGGGTCTGCACAACGTCATCGGTGGGCAACAGGATGCGGCTTTTCACCCCAAAAGCCCGGGCGGCGTCGGCGGCAATCTGGCTGCGGCTGTGGCCTTGCGCCAGACGGTGCGTGCGCCAGATATGCAGGCCGAAATCGCGATCGCCCAGCGTCATCCAGGTCTCATCCCCCAACTCTTGCAACACCGAGAGCGCGCGCAAGCCCTCATCCGCCACGCCCCAGCCCTGTTCGCGATCAATGCGATCCGCCAGGCTATAGGTCAGCGTGTCAATATCCGGGCACACCCAGAGCCCGTGAAACTGCGCATCATCGGCGACATTGCCGATCACCGACAGATCAACCCCGGCCAGCGCGTCCAGACCCTCGGCCATTTTCGCGCCACCCACGCCGCCGGCCAGCAGCGTTATGTTGCGTTTATCCGCCATCTAACCCACTTGCGTTTTCAGAAAATCCGGGGTGTCGGGCGACAGGAAATCAATCGGCGTAAACCCGTCCCGATCCACCAGCGGCGCTTGCTTGGCCGGGTCGTGATCCTTGAACACTTCCAGCACCTGATAGAGCGTGTTGCGCTGCACCGGAATGCGCCCGGCATCGCGGATGATCTGCACCATCTCATAGGCGGTCACCTCTTGCCCATTGTCGGAGCCCGCGGCCCGCGAGATGCTTTCATTCATCAAAGTGCCGCCAAAATCATTGACCCCGCCGGACAGCAACTGCTGCGCCCGTTCCGGCCCCAGCTTGGTCCAGGAGGTCTGGATATTGTCGATCCAGCCATGCAGCATGATCCGGGACACGGCGTGCATCTTGTCAACCTCATGATCGGTGGGGCCGGGGCGCACCTCGTCGGGGTTTTCGGTGTAAAGCGGGCTGTCATAATGCACGAAGCTCAGCGGCACCAGCTCGGTAAAGCCGCCGGTTTCTTTCTGAATGTCGCGCAGCAGGGCAATATGCGCCGCCCAATGTTGCGGCCCATCAATATGACCATACATGATGGTGGCGGTGGTGGGCACCCCGGCCTGATGCGCGGCGCGGATGATTTCAACCCAGCGCTCGGTGCTGAGCTTGTTCTTGGTCAGGCGTTTGCGCACTTCGGTATCCAGAATCTCGGCCGCCGTGCCGGGGAGGCTGCCCAGACCGCATTCCTTAAGATCGGCGATGAAATCGGCATAAGACATTTTGGTTTTGGCCGCGCCATACCAGATTTCAAACGGCGAAAAAGCGTGAATGTGCAGATCGGGAAACGCCTTTTTGATCGCCAGCACGATGTCACGATAATATGTGCCGGGCATTTTCGGATGGATGCCGCCCTGAATGCAAACCTCGGTCGCGCCGCGCTCCACCGCCTCGCGGCAGCGCTGGACGATGGTGGGCAGGTTCAGCCATTCGGCCCCCTGATCCTCGCGCCGCTTGGCAAAGCCGCAGAAATTGCACCCCATATAGCAGATATTGGTAAAGTTGATGTTGCGGTTCACCACAAACCCCACCTGATCGCCATTGACCTGCCGGCGCAGCTGATCGGCCAGCCGGATGATCGCCTGCATATCCTCGCCCTGAGCAGCGAACAGAATTTCGCCATCGGCCTGGCTGACCTCTTGGCCGGCCTGAAAAGCCTCGAGGATTCGCGATACGGGTTTGCTCAGATTGACCACGGTCATGGGGATTCTCCTAGGTGCTGGGCGCGGGCCAGCCCATCGCTGCGGGCCATTTGATCAATGCGCAGTTGCAGCGACGGGTCCAGAAAGCGATCCGGGCGTTGCAGATATTTCGGGTAAATGGTCAGCCGCTCTTGCAAGGTGCAGCCGGCGGATTCGGTAGCCTGAGCCAGTTGGCGGATCTCGGGCCATTCATGCTGAGGGTTGATGAAATCAATGGTCACGGGCGAAATCCCGCCCCAGTCATTCATCCCGGCAGCCAGATATTTGATATGCCGCGCACTCAGATTGGGCGGTGCTTGCAGGCTGATATCAGGGGAGAGCATCAGCCGTGCCACCGCCAGAGTGCGCAGCATATCGTCCAGAGTGGGTTCAGGGTGGTTTTCCATGCCGATGCCGGGCTTTTGCTGGAAGTTTTGAATGATCACTTCCTGAATATGCCCATGCCGCAGATGCGCCTGATTGATCGCCTCAAGGCTGGCAACGCGCTCGGCCCATGTTTCACCGATGCCGATCAGCAACCCGGTGGTGAAAGGCACCTGACGCAGCCCGGTGCGTTCTAAGGTGCGCAGCCTTTGCAGCGGCATTTTGTCGGGGCAGCCAAAATGCGGCATCCCCTTTTTCATCAACCGGCGCGAGACTGTCTCAAGCATCATCCCCATCGAAGCCGAAACCGGGCGCAGCATCTCAATCTCATAATCGGTCAGCGTGCCGGCATTGACATGCGGCAACAGGCTGGTTTCGGCCAGCACCAGCTTGCACATCTCGGCCAGATAGGCGTTCATACTGGAATAGCCCAGTTGCTGCAACGCCTTGCGCGCACCTGCATAGCGCTGCTCGGGGCGCTCGCCCAGCGAGAACAGCAGCTCTTTGCAGCCCTGCCTTTCGCCGCGTCTGGCGGTGGCCAGCACCTGCTCGGGGGTCATGATATTGGCCGCCGGATCGTTGGGATGTTTGACAAAGGTGCAATAGGTGCAGGTGTCGCGGCACATATTGGTCAGCGGCACAAACACCTTGCGGGAATAGGTGATCACATCGCCCCAATGCTGGCGCCGCACGTCAACGGCCTGCGCCATCAGATCGCGCAATGCGCTGCCCTGACAGTTTTCAAGGGCCAGCGCCTGATCGGTGGACATGGTGTGAATCAGAGTCATGGGGAAAATTTTTGACCAAATGGTTTAAATCTGTCAAGCCCTTTCGGTGAAAACCGCCCAATCGGCAAAATCCACCGCAAAAACCGCCCTGCACACCGCCACAGATGAGCACAAGCGGCGGATTTACCCTTGAAAAGAGAAGGCGCACCTGCGCACAAACAGGGCAAACACCATCACGCACGGGGCCGCTATTGAACAAATCACCCGCCAGCGCCCGAAAAGGAAGACCATGACACAAAGCACCGAAAGCCAGAGCCGTTCTTTGCTGGTTCATCTGCGCGAAGCCCTCGCCCAAGAGGGTGAAGGCCAGAAGCGGCTGGATCGCATCACCCAGATCGTTGCGGATTCGATGGGCTGCGAGGTTTGCTCGATCTACCTGTTTCGCGATGAGGACACGCTGGAACTGTGCGCCACCCAAGGGCTGAAACCGGAATCGGTGCATCTGACCCGGATGCGGCTGGGCGAAGGTCTGGTGGGGCGGGTCGCCAAAACTGGCCGCGTGATCAACACCGATGACGCGCCCAACGCCAAGGGTTTCCGCTTTATGCCCGAAACCGGCGAAGAGATTTTCGCCTCATTCGTCGGGGTGCCGATCCAGCGGCTGGGCGAGCCCTTGGGCGTGTTGGTCACCCAATCCAAACAGGCCCGCAATTTCAGCGAGGATGAGGTTTATGCGCTGGAAGTCGTCGCCATGGTGGTGGCCGAAATGGCCGAGCTGGGCGCGTTTGTCGGCGAAGGCGCCGCCCTGACAGCATTGCACACCCAACCGGCGTTGTTTCGCGGCACGGTGGTGCAGGAAGGCGCGGCCGAGGGCCATGTTTTCCTGCACGAACCCCGCGTGGTTGTCACCAACCCGATCGCCGATGATCCCCAGCAGGAATTGCAGCGACTGGAAGAGGCCGTTGATAAATTGCGGGTCTCGGTGGATGAGATGCTGGAAACCGCCGGCACTGCGGATAAGGAACAGATGCAGGTGCTGGAAGCCTACCGGATGTTTGCCAACTCCAAGGGCTGGATGCGCCGGATGCACGCCGATATTGCCCGTGGCCTATCGGCCGAAGCCGCAGTGGAAAAGGAACAATCCACCGCCCGCGCCCGCATGGAGCAAGTGCCGGACCCCTATCTGCGCGAACGTCTGCACGATCTGGATGACCTGTCAAACCGGCTGCTGCGCATTCTGACGGGTCAGGGCAGCGCCACCGGGGCTGACATCCCGGAAAACCCAGTGCTGATTGCCCGCAATATCGGCCCCGGAGAGCTGCTGGAATATGGCCGCGGCCTGCGGGCGATTGTGCTGGAAGAGGGCTCGGTCGGCAGCCATGCCGCGATTGTCGCCCGGGCGCTGTCGATCCCGCTGGTGATCCACGCCAAACGCATCACCACCGAGGCGCTCAATGGCGATCACATCATGGTCGATGGCGGACAGGGCCTTGTACATCTGCGCCCGGATGACAGCGTGGTTTCGGCGTTCAAGGATAAAATCGCCATGCTGGCCAAGGATCAGGAGCGCTATGCCTCGATCCGCGACAAATCAGCCACCACCCGCGATGGGCAAACCATCACCCTGACGATGAATGCCGGGCTGATGGCTGATCTGCCCTCGCTGGAAAGTTCGGGCGCCAATGGGGTGGGGCTGTTCCGCACCGAGCTTCAGTTTCTGGTGCGAAACCAGATGCCCAGACGCACCGAGCTGGTGGCGCTTTATAGCCGCATCCTCGAAGCGGCCAAAGGGCAACGCGTGGTGTTTCGCACGCTTGATATCGGCTCGGACAAGGTGCTGCCCTATATGCGCACCCCGGACGAGCCCAACCCGGCCATGGGCTGGCGCGCCATCCGGGTGGGGCTGGACCGCCCCGGCGTGTTGCGGATGCAGTTGCAAGCGCTGATCCGGGCGGCCAATGGGCGGCCTTTGTCGGTGATGTTTCCGTTCATCGCTCAATCCGAAGAATTCTACACCGCCCGCGATTTCCTCGACAAAGAGCTGCGCCGCGAAAAGCGTCTGGGCCATGCGGTGCCCGAAAGCATCGAAGTCGGGGCCATGCTGGAAACCCCGTCTTTGGTCTTTGCCCCGCAGCGGTTTTTTGACGTGGTGGATTTCATCTCGATCGGCGGCAATGATCTGAAACAGTTTTTCTTTGCCTCGGATCGCGAGAACGAGCTGGTCCGGGCGCGTTACGACACCCTGAATGTCAGTTTTCTGAGCATGATCGAACAGATCGTGCAACGATGCGCGGCCTCTGGCACTCCGGTGTCTTTCTGCGGCGAAGATGCGGGTCGCCGGGTCGAAGCCGTGTGCTTTGCCGCCATGGGCCTGCGCACCTTGTCGATGCGCCCGGCCTCTATCGGGTCAGTCAAAAGCCTGCTGCGCCGGGTTGATCTGGGAGAAATCCGCGAGGTGATCGAACAGGCCCGCAACAGCGGGGCGCAATCGGTGCGTCCGGCGATCCGGGATTATTTGCGCGGCATATAAAACATGGAAAATCTGCTGATATTTACAGCGCTTGGCCTGACCGCAGCGCTCCTGATCTGGCCGCGTCTGGCCAATGCGACGATCTGGCGGGCGATGTCAACGCCGCTGGCTTCGATCATTGGCAGCGGCTTTTTGGTGTTGGGGCCGATCCTGATTGCCTCTTACGGCAAATACGCCCCTGTGGCGATGCTGGCGCTTTGCGGATTCGCCTATCTGTTCGGAGCCACAATCCGGTTCAACATTGCCGCCATCCAAACCGGCAACCGCCCCCGCATGGCGCAACATTTCGAGCTACTGGCCTCGTGGCTGCTCTCCTTTGCCTATATCATTTCGGTGGCCTATTACCTGAACCTGCTGGGCGCTTTTGCCGTGCGCCTGACCCCGTTTGACAGCCCGCTGAGCGCCCGGCTGCTGACCAGCGCGATTTACGCCGTGATCCTGGTCACCGGCTGGTTTTACGGCTTTGCCGCGTTGGAGCGGCTTGAACAAATCAGCGTTGGCATCAAGCTGGCGGTGATCGCCGGGCTGCTGGCGGCGCTGGGGTATTTCTTTGCCGGTCAGATGGCGCAGGACGCTTTGGTCATCAGCCCGGTCAGCCTGACCGGATGGCCGGCGCTGACACTGGCCTTTGGTTTGCTGATCTCGGTGCAGGGGTTTGAAACCTCGCGCTATCTGGGGGATGAATACAACGCCAGAACCCGCATCCGCTCGATGAAGCTGGCACAGGGGCTGGCGAGTGTGATCTACATGATCTATATCCTGCTGCTGGCTTATGTGTTTGCCCCGGATCAGCAACACTTAAGCGAAACCGCGATCATCGACATGATGCAGATCGTCGCGCCGGTGCTGCCGTTTTTGCTGGTGATCGCCGCGCTCAGCGCCCAGTTCAGCGCTGCGATTGCCGATACCAGCGGGGCCGGAGGGCTGCTGGAAGAGCTGACCGGCAACCGGCTGCAACCGCGCTATGCTTATCTGCTGCTGGTGCTGGTCGGGCTGGTGCTGACTTGGGGGGCGAACGTATTCGAGATCATCGCCTACGCCTCGCGCGCTTTTGCGCTGTATTACGGGGCGCAGGCGCTGATTGCGGCGGTCACGGCGCAACGGGGGGGCAAAGCTTGGCTGTTTACATCACTGGCGATTTTCGGATTCGTGGTGGCGATCTTTGGCCACGCGGTCGAGGGAAGCTAACGGCAAACCCCGCACATCCCGCTTAAGGTCCACACCCATTCAACCCGCGCCAGCCAGAGAACGGGAAGGCCAAAGGCCCACCCCATCACGCCGGGATCAGCATCCCCTTTTCCTTGGCCAGCTCGCGCATCCGGTTCTGGATTTTCTCAAACGCCCGCACCTCAATCTGCCGGATCCGCTCGCGCGAGACACCATATTGCCCCGAAAGCTCCTCTAACGTCACCGCCTTATCCTGCAAACGGCGCTGCACCAGAATATCCTTTTCCCGGTCATTGAGCACCTCCATCGCCTCGGCCAGCAATTCGCGACGCACATCCAACTCGTCCTTTTCCGCATAGGCTCCGGCCTGATCGGCATCCTCATCCTCAAGCCAATCCTGCCACTGCATCGAGCCCTCGCCATCAGAGCCCACCTGCGCATTCAGCGATGCATCTGAGCCCGCCATGCGCTGGTTCATCGACACCACCTCATCCTCGCTCACCCCCAGATCGGAGGCGATTTTCTTGACATTATCCGGGTGCATATCGCCATCTTCCAGCACGCCAATCCGGGCCTTGGCCTTGCGCAGATTGAAAAACAGCTTCTTTTGCGCGCTGGTGGTGCCCAGCTTGACCAAAGACCACGAGCGCAGCACATATTCCTGAATGCTGGCCCGGATCCACCACATCGCATAGGTCGCCAGACGGAAGCCCTTTTCCGGGTCAAAGCGTTTCACCGCCTGCATCAGCCCGACATTGGCCTCAGAAATCACCTCAGCCGTGGGCAGCCCATAGCCGCGATAGCCCATGGCAATTTTCGCCGCCAGCCGCAGATGCGAGGTCACCAGCTTATGCGCCGCGGCCGTATCGCCATGATCGACCCAGCTTTTGGCCAGCATATATTCTTCCTCGGGCTCCAGCATCGGGAATTTGCGAATGCTCTGCAAATAGCTGTTCAGCCCCTGTTCCGGCGAGGGCGCGGGTAAGTTTTTGAAATTGCTCATGATCTTCTGCCCCTTAATCTACCTTCTGTAACGCGCCTGAAGCCTCTTCAGAACACACGATCCCACGCCAAAGCCCGCCGACATAGGCAGGCCATAACGGCTGTCGTTTAACAATATATGAACACCGACCCGGCCAATATCCAGAAATATGTCAGAAATTCACGCAGGCGTGAAGCGGCGCGATCCGCTATGCGCTGTTTGCCGCCACCCAAGCCTGAATCTGCGGCGCTTGCATCGCCCCGGACTGGCGGGCCACCTCGCGGCCGGATTTGAACAGCGCCATGGTGGGAATGCCGCGGATGTTGTAGCGGCGACCGGCGGCGGGGTGGGCTTCGGTATTGAGTTTGGCAAAGCGCACATAGGGGGCCATTTTGCCCGCCGCCATGGCAAATTGCGGTGCCATCATCCGGCATGGGCCACACCAAGGCGCCCAGAAATCCACCACCAGCGGCACCTGATCGTGGCGGGCGGCTTTGGCCAGGGTCTCAAGGTCGATCTCGGCCACTTTGCCGGTGATCAGCCAGCCGCCGCATACACCACATTTGGGCTTGTCCGCGATTTTATCAGCCGGAAACCGGCCAAGCGCACCGCAATCCAGACAGGTGCATTTCAACATTTTCGCCATCATCTTATCCTTTGCAAACGACGTCTAATGCACAGTGACCGGCGCAAAATCATTCTGCCGGGCCAGCGCAAAGGCCAGATTTCGATTGGCCACCAGCGCCAGCTGTTCGCCATTTTCGCGGCACACCGCATAGACCCGATCCACCCCCTGCGCTTGCTCGCGCATCTCATCGGGCAAATCGGCTACCGCCATAGCGCGGATATAGACGATGTTGCTCTGAGCCAACTCAGACAGGTCAAATCTGTGATCCATCCCCCTACCCCTTTTTGATCTGAATGGTTTGCAGCACGGTTTCAGGAATTTTGCGTTGCAGGTCGATATGCAGCAGGCCGTTTTCCATGCGGGCCTCACCCACCTCGACCCCATCGGCCAGAACAAAGCTTTTCTGGAATTGCCGCGCCGCGATGCCCCGATGCAGAAACACCCGTTCGTCATCGGTATCCGACTGACGGCCGCGGACCACCAGCTGGCGATCCTCAACCGTGATCGACAGATGATCCTCACCAAACCCGGCCACGGCCAGCGTGATGCGATAGCTATGCTCGCTGGTTTGTTCTATGTTAAAGGGGGGGTAGCCGTCATTGCCCGCCTTGGCATTGCGCTCCATCAGGCGTTCCAGCTTGTCAAATCCCAGCAAAAAGGGATGGGTGCTTAGCGTCAGTTTTGTCATACAACTTGTCCTGTTCTTTTAGCGACAGTCATCCTAAAGGGCCCCGCAATCGGCGACCCGTTCGCAGCCTATATGGGCAGGCGCTGCGCCCGGTTCAAGATGTGATGCGCATCAAAAACTCTTCCCGCAGGCGGGAAAAGCCGCTATCCTTTGGCTCCTTGTTTTTGCGAGTCGGAAAGCCAGCCATGACCAATTCCACGGAAATGACCCCCGAAGAGGTGTTGCGCGTCAAGCTTGAGGGCTTGCGTTGCGAGCATCGCGATCTGGACGAGGCCATTTCCGCCCTGGTTGAGCTGGGCCGTGCCGATCAGCTGACCATTCGCCGCCTGAAAGCGAAAAAACTGCATCTGAAGGATGAAATCACCGCAATCGAAGATCAGCTGACCCCTGATATCATTGCTTAAAGCCCCCCGCGCGGCTATAAAACCGGTCTGAAACAGGGCAAGGATGGCATCATGACACTGATCAAAACCGGCATCATCATGGGCAGTCAATCGGACTGGTCGACCATGAAACAGGCCGCCGATATTCTGGACGAGCTGGCGATCCCTTATGAGAGCAAAATTGTCTCGGCCCATCGCACGCCGGATCGGCTGTGGGACTATGGGAAAACCGCGGTTGAGCGGGGCTTGCAGGTGATCATTGCCGGGGCGGGCGGGGCGGCGCATTTGCCCGGGATGATGGCCAGCAAAACCCGCATTCCGGTGATCGGGGTGCCGGTGCAAACGCGGGCTCTGTCCGGGGTCGACAGCCTTTATTCCATCGTGCAAATGCCCAAAGGTTTCCCGGTGGCCACCATGGCAATCGGCGCGGCCGGTGCGGCCAATGCCGGTCTGATGGCGGCCGGCATTCTGGCGCTGAATGATCCCGCGCTTGCAACACGGCTGGAGAACTGGCGCGCCGCGCTGTCGGCCTCGATCAAGGATGAACCCCATGACGACTAACCCCCTGCCGCCCGGCGCGACCATCGGCATTCTGGGCGGAGGCCAGCTGGGGCGGATGCTATCGGTTGCCGCCGCCCGGCTCGGTTTTAAAACCCATATTTATGAGCCCGCGCCCAACCCACCCGCCGCCCATGTCGCCGATCAGCTCACCACGGCGGGCTATGACGACACCCGGGCGCTGACCGCCTTTGCCAATGCGGTCGATGTGATCACATATGAGTTTGAGAACATTCCCACTTCGGCGCTGGACGCGCTGGAGAACCTGCGCCCGATCCACCCCAACCGCCGCGCTCTGGCCACGTCGCAAGACCGGCTGTCGGAAAAGCAATTCCTGAATTCTCTGGGCCTGAAAACCGCCCCGTTTGCCACGGCGGACAGTCTGGACGATCTGCAAAACGGTTTGCAGGAAACCGGCCTGCCCGCCATTCTGAAAACCCGGCGGTTTGGCTATGACGGCAAGGGGCAGGCCCGGCTAAACGCCCCCCAAGACGCCGCACAAGCCCATGCAGATATGGCGGGGGCGCCCAGCTTGTTAGAGGGCTTTGTGCCTTTCAGCCACGAGATTTCGGTGATCGCCGCCCGGGGCCAGCAGGGCGATATCGCCTGTTTCGACCCCGGCGAGAACCTGCACAAAGACGGCATTCTGGCCACCACCACCGTGCCGGCCAGATTGACCAGCGCTCAGCGCAGTGACGCGGTGCTGATGGCGGCCAACATCCTGAACGCGCTGGATTATGTCGGGGTGATGGGGGTTGAAATCTTTGTCACCGATCAGGGGCTGGTCATCAATGAAATCGCCCCGCGGGTGCATAATTCGGGCCATTGGACGCAAAATGGCTGCCTGATTGACCAGTTCGAACAGCATATCCGCGCCATTGCCGGTTGGCCTTTGGGCGATGGCAAACGTCATGCGGATATTGTGATGGAAAATCTGATCGGTTCAGACATGGACCGCCTGCCGGAGATCGCCAAAGACGGGCAATGCGCCATTCACCTCTATGGCAAATCCGAAACCAAGCCCGGGCGCAAGATGGGCCATATCAACCGGATCATCGCCAAATAAGCTGCACCGCTTCGCCATAGCTCAGATCATGGGCGAAGCGGCCATTTTGCAAGAACAGCTGCACCTGAGCAATCACCTGCGCGCTGTTCATCATGAAGGTATGGCTGACGGGCAGGATGATGTGATCGGCCATGCCCTCGGCCCGGGTTTCAGCAACCGAGACCTTGCCATCATCCGCACCGGTAATCAGGCTGGAATAAAACGGGTTCAAGGAACGGTTGCCAGCAATCACCCCCAACGAAAAATCCACCGGCCCCAGCCGATGCACCACGCCCGCCTTCCCGGTGCCCAGCGCCATGCCGGCGGGGCCGTTGATCAGCTCGAACAGCGCCCAGTTGCGCAATTTTTCCGCCAACTCCGAGCCCTGATTGGGTGGCCCCAGCATCACCACATGGCCCAGCCGGGCAGGCCGGTGTTGCGCCAGATACAGCCGCAGTAAAATGCCGCCCATTGAGTGGGTGACAAAGTGGATTTTCTGCCCCCTGCATTGCACCATGGCCGCATCCAACCCGTAATCCAGCAACTGCTCCAAAGGCTCGCGGGTTGAAGGGTAAGAGATGTTCACCACCTGATAGCCAACCCGCGTCAAATGGCGCTCCAAAACCAGCATCGAGCGATCCGAGCGCGCCAGACCATGCAGCAAAACCACACAATCCGCCGCCGCCGCGCCGATGGTCAGCAGCCAGAAAAACAGAGCCATCATCAGCTTCATCGGCACCCTCCCCTGCGTGACACCGCGCCCTTACGCCTGTGCAAACAGCCCGGTATAATCCTGACGCAGCGCGTTTTTCTGCACCTTGCCCATGGTGTTGCGCGGCAATTCGTCCAAAAAGATCACCTTTTTCGGCTGTTTGAAACGCGCCAGCCGGGGCGCGATGGCCGCCAAGATCGCGTCCTCGTCCAACACAACCCCCGGCTCGGGCACCACCACCGCCACCACGGCTTCGCCAAAATCGGGATGCGGCGCAGCGATCACCGCGCTTTCCAGAACCCCGTCCAGATCATCAATCAACAGCTCGATCTCTTTGGGATACACATTCAGCCCGCCGGTGATGATCAGATCCTTGTCCCGCCCAACGATGGTGAAATAGCCATCCGCATCCCGCCGGGCCAGATCTCCGGTGATAAAGAACCCATCTTCACGCAACTCCTGCGCCGTTTTCTCGGGCATCTGCCAATAGCCGGCAAACACATTGGGCCCGCGCACTTCCAGAATGCCGATCTCGCCCTCTGCCAGCTCGGCCCCGGTTTTGGGGTCGGTGATCTTGGCCTCGACCCCGGGCAAGGCAAACCCCACCGTTCCGGCACGGCGTTGCCCATCATAAGGGTTCGAGATGTTCATATTGGTCTCGGTCATGCCATAGCGTTCCAAGATCGTGTGGCCGGTGACCCGCTGCCATTGGACAAAAGTTTCGACCAATAGCGGGGCCGAGCCCGACACGAACAGCCGCATGTTTTTCGCGGCCTCCGCCAAGCCAGAGGTTTGCAGCAGGCGCACATAAAAGGTTGGCACCCCCATCATCGCCGTGGCCTGCGGCATGGCATCGCGCACTTTTTCGGCATCAAACCTAGCCATGAAAATGCAGGACGACCCCGACATCAGCACGGTATTGGTGGCCACGAACAGCCCATGGGCGTGATAGATTGGCAAAGCGTGGATCAGCACATCGCTGCGGCTGAACTGCCAGTAATCCTTGAGCATCTGCGCATTGGACACCAAAGCGCGATGGGTCAGCATCGCCCCTTTGGAACGCCCGGTGGTGCCAGACGTATAAAGGATTGCCGCCAGATCGGTCTGATCCCGCGCCACCGCCTGGAAGCCGGGCTGCTGCTGATCGCGCGCGGCGGGCAGAGTGCCGGTTTCATCAGCGGCAATGGTCAGAATATCATCCACCCCGGCCTGAGCGGCCACCGGGCGCAGCTGCTCCAGATTGCGCGGATCACAAACCAGCAGCCGGGGCGTGGCATCGCTCAGGAAATAGCTGACTTCAGCGGCGGTATAAGCCGTGTTCAGCGGCAAAAACACCGCCCCGGCCAGCACAGCGCCGACATACAGTTCCAGCATCGCCTGCGTTTTGGGTGCCTGCACCGCCACCCGATCGCCGGGGCGCACGCCTTTGGCCACCAGCAGGGCGGCCATGCGCTCGGCATTGGCGAAAAAGGTGCCATAGCTGACATCCTGACCAGTTTGACAATTCTTCAAGAAAACCGCCTGATCATGGCCGATACTGGCACGGCGCAGCTGTTCGGCCAGATGATTGTTGTCATACATCGCAAAGCCCCCCTTGATCGCATTGGTTCTGCAATACCCCACGGCCGGGTCCGTTTCAAACCAAATCCCGGCCCGAGGCTGCGCACAAGTTGAACAAAGTTTTAACTCCGACAATTTTAACAATTAAGGAGCGCTTTACATTTGCCTGTTACCCCTATCCATGGGTGAATAAACAAGGTGGTGGAAATGAGTGCGCAATCAAACGCGCCAGTCATTATCATCAAGCGTAAAAAGGTCGTAGGTGGCGACGGGCACCATGGGGGTGCCTGGAAAGTTGCTTATGCGGACTTTGTGACGGCCATGATGGCCTTTTTTATGCTGATGTGGCTGTTGAACGCGACAACTGAAAGTCAACGCAAAGGCATTGCGGATTATTTCAATCCGTCCATCCCAATGTCCCGGGTCTCGGGCGGTGGCGATGGGGCGTTTGGCGGAGACAGTGTCTTTAGCGAGGAAACTCTGGCACAAAACGGCACCGGGGCCTCTATGAGCCTGCCCGCAACCGAAGGCGCGGGTGAGGATTCCAGCCACGGCATTCCCAGTGAAGATGTCGATCCGCTCTCGCAGGTGGAATCCTTGCTGACCGGCGGCGGAGGCGAAAGCATTGTGATCGACAACTCGATGAAACACGTCACCACCCGGCAGACCGATGAGGGGCTGATTATCGAAATTTTCGATCTGGACGATCAGGCACTGTTTGAAGAAGGCAGCGCCACGGCGACCCAGACCCTCAAGGACATCAGCAAGATGATTGCCGAAGCTCTGAGCGTAGTGAAAAATGATCTGGCGATCAATGGCCATACGCGCTCGCAGCCGATTGTGAAGGCGGATAATCAGGTTTGGAATCTGTCTCAGGCCCGAGCGGATCAGATGCGTTTGCTGCTGGAGGGCGAAGAGTTTGACGCCGGGCGCATTCAGCGGGTGACGGGATATGCCGACCGCAAGCACAGCGTGGATAACCCGATGTCGCAGCGCAACAACCGCATCGAGTTGATCCTGCTGAGGTCCGATATCTAGAGCGTTATGCGAAAAACCTGAATCACTTAACGCTGCCTGAAATCAAAGATTTCAACGCGTTAAGCGATGCTCTATGTCTCAGGTATTTCGTCAAACGCTATAGGCGTCAAACGCCCCCTTAATAAGGCATTGGATGCGCTTTATGGGCAGCGTTGATCTCGGCCAGCACCTGATCCGACAGCGTCAGATGCACCGAACCCAGCGCCAGTTCCAGCTGCTCCATATTACTGGCCCCGAAAATCGCCGAGGTCATGAACGGACGGCTGCGACACCAGGCCAGCGCCATCTGGCAGATGTTCAGCCCGTGATGATCGGCAATCTGCTGATAGGCTGAAATCGCCCCCCAGACCCGCTCACTGACCCGCCCGCCCAGCCCGGGATTGACCGTGCGGCGCGATCCGGGGGGAATCAGATCGGGAGCGTATTTGCCACTGAGCAACCCGGTGGCCAGCGGTGAAAACGCCAGCAGGCCGACATGCTCATTCACGCTCAGCTCGGCCAGATCGGTGTCAAACATCCGGCACAGCAGCGAATATTCGTTCTGAATGCTGACCATGCGCGGCCCGTAGCCCTGCTCGCTGGCCCGCAACCACATCGCCGTGCCCCAGGCGCTTTCATTTGACAGCCCGACATGGCGAATTTTGCCCGCTTCAACCTGCCGGCCCAACTCACCCAACACATCGTGAATATGCGCCATGGTGTGGGTTTTGTCCTGCTCTGAGGGGTCATATTCCCAATTCTGCCGGAACATATAAGAGCCCCGATTGGGCCAATGCAGCTGATACAGGTCGATATAATCGGTTTGCAGCCGCTTTAACGATCCGTCCACAGCTTCGGTAATGGTCTCAGACGAAATGCCACGCCCCTCCCGCACAAAGCCACCATTGGCCCCAGACACTTTGGTGGCCAAAATCAGATCAGAGCGCCGCCCGCTGCTTGCCAGCCAGTTGCCGATGATGCTCTCGGTTTTACCGACATTTTCAGCGGCCACGGGGTTGACCGGATACATTTCCGCCGTGTCCAGAAAATTCACCCCATGATCCAGCGCCATGTCAATCTGCGCATGGGCCTCTTGCTGCGTGTTCTGCGTGCCCCAAGTCATGCTGCCCAGACACAGCTCGCTCACCATCAGGCCGGTGCGGCCCAGCTCGTTCATTTGCATATGTGTTTTGTCCTAACTGATTTATTAACCCATAGCTTAGGCAAGCCGGCCCACCGAAACAAGTCACCAAACTGGACAAGCCTCGCCACAGCTGGCACTAACCGGGAATGGAACCTTGGATCCCGCTCACAATCGCCGCCGCCTTTTCCCAAAACCTGCGGTTCATGCTGCAAAAACAGCTGAAATCCACCCGATTATCAGTGAGCGGCGCCACCGTGGCGCGGTTCTTTTATTCTGCCCCGCTGGTCGGACTGCTTGCGCTTGGCTATCTGCAAGCCTCCGGCCTGTCGCTGCCTGCAACCCAACCAGCGTTCTGGCTCTATGTGATCACAGGCGGGTTGGCGCAGATCGTGGGAACGCTCTGCGTGGTGGCGCTGTTTTCGCAACGCAATTTCACCGTTGGGCTGACATTCAAAAAAACCGAAGTCATTCAGGCCGCGATTTTCGGGTTTCTACTGCTGGGGGAAACGATCTCGGGCTGGGGCATGGCGGCGCTGGCCACCGGGTTCATCGGGTTGATTTTGCTGGCCGATAGCCCTCAGGCGGCGGGGCCACTATGGCAGCGGGTGGCCAACCGGGCGACGGCGATTGGCTTGCTGTCGGGAGCCGCCTTTGCGGTTTCGGCGGTGGCTTATCGGGGGGCAATGCTGGCCATGGCCTCTGAAGATACGTTTTTGCGCGCCAGCCTGACTCTGGCCGTGGTGACGGTGTTTCAAAGTGTGGTGATGCTGGTCTGGCTGCGCCTGTTCGAACCCGGAGAAATCACCCGCCTGCTGGGAGCGTGGCGGGTGGCTGTGCTGATGGGGGTGGCCTCGTTGGTGGGCAGCCTGTGCTGGTTCAGCGCCTTTGCCCTGCAAAGCGCGGCCTATGTCAAAGGTCTGGGACAAATCGAGATCCTGTTCGGCGCGGCGGCGTCCTATTTCTGGTATAAAGAGCACAGCACATGGCGCGAAATCATCGGCATCGCGGTGCTGATGGCCTCGGTTTTGCTGCTGATTTTGGCGGTTTAAATCTGACCCGCGGTGACCTTTTGGTGGAAAGCCCCAATCGCCGGGAAATTTTGCTGCACCTGCTCCAATGGCACTTCTGGCCCATCGTCATCATGCATCCCCCGAGAATCATTGTTTTGATGCACCGTGCGGATATAGCAGCCCGACAAATCGCTGATTACCCGCGATGGTCGGCGCTGGCCGATTTTGCGGTGGCTGGTCAGAAACGGGTTCCGTCTGGTTTTGGTCGGAGCAACTAATGTCAGGCCAAGATTGGTAAAATCGACCTGCCGCGTGATGAAATGCAGACTGTTTTCGGCAATCTTCATCGAATAGCCACGCGGGAATGAAAGAAAGGAATAATCCTCGGGGCTGGTAAAGTATGCGGCGGCATTCAGGCTCTCGCGCCGGCACAGCTCGACAAAATTCATGCTGACGGCATCATCATCATCCAGAACGACCTGCGCCGTCACCTCATCGGGCTGATCCCCGGCCATTTTGCGGACAAGGCGGCGAAAAATCCGCCCGGCATGGCCCCAGTTATTGAAATGCACCAAACAGCGGTCCGCGCCCAGAGTATCATGGCAAAGCTCGCTCAGATGTGTTTTCCACTTGTTCGGCATCCGCGTGGACGACAGCACAATCTGCTTGAAATCCGGGTCGGTCTGGGCCACCAAAGAGGGCAGTGTGATGTTTTCAAACAAAGAAAACCGGGCTTTCAGCCGGTCCTCGTCGAACAACCCGGCCGGATCGCGGCTGGCTTCTGACCGCCAGCCGGATTTTCCAAAAAACGTAAAACGGGTTTCAAAAACAACCTTCAATGCACACTCCAGTCCAACTGATGGGGTGGATTTAGCAGTTAGCGTAAATTCCCGCCAAAATGAATGTCACCCTTACGGCAAAAAATCCGCAACCGAGTCCTGTGGGCAACAGAGCTAATGCCGTTTTCGCCCCCACCCCGTTGCCATTTTTTTCAACCGCCGGGCAAATTTGCGGCGCTGATCCGGGCTCATCTGCTGCAAACGTTCCAATAACAAGCGCTGCGCCAGATCCTGACGGCTGCGCAGCGTGTTGCGGTTGTTGTCCAGCAGGGTTTTCACCGCCTCCATATCGAAATCCTCAGCCGTCAATGCAGCCGCAAGCGCCTGATAATGGCCGCGCATTCTGCGCCATTCATCCTTGGGCGCCCCCAACTCCCGACGCATCGCTTTGCCGATGGCTTGGCGATCCTCCCGGTTTAAGGCCCGGCTGTAATGGCCGAATTTCCCGCCGGGTCCGCCCCAGTGGCCCCCACGAAACTTATGCGTAATCACCGCAGAGCCCACCGCCCCCAGCACCAGAAAATTCAGCGCCAGCGACAGGGCCAGCAAAATCTTGACCCAGCGGCGCATGGGTTTGGGGGCTGGCTTGGAGCCTTGGTTATCTGACATGGATCATCCCTCCCACAATTCGGTCTCATAATCGGGCACCAGATCGGCCAGATACGACATCTCGTCCCCGTTTAAATAGCTTTCCGCCAGCATATCCAACCCCGCTGGCTGGCTAAAGCCGATCCAGATGCCGGCCAGCGTGGCCAAAGCCACCCCCCCCGCGCCGCGCCAGCCGCCGATGATCGACCAGAACAACGCCCAATTCCCAAGCGGTTTGGGGGCCGGGCGTTGCGGAGCGGGTTGTAACGCCGCCGCATCGCCCATGATCCGCTCCATCAAATCCAGTGACGGCAGCGGCGCGGTTTGCTGCGCGGCGGCAAAGCATTCATCCACAAGCTGTTGATCTTGATTTTCAGTCATCATGAAACCCCAATTCAGCGCGTTTGGCCGCCAATGCCGCGGCCAGCGCCCGTTTGCCCCGGGCGGTCAGGCTTTCGACCGCCGCGATGCTGATTTGCAAAATCTGCGCAATCTCGGGGTTTGTCGCCCCCCGCAAATGGCGCAACACCACCGCCTGCCGTTGGCGCTCGGGCAAGGTGGCAAGCGCCTGATCCAACGCCGCAACCCGTTGGTCCTGTAGCATATTTTCGACCACTGACAGGGCTTCATCCGTTGGCTCTGCCACAGTCTCCAGCGCCACTCCGCGCCTTTTGCGCAACCGATCGGTGCACAGATTGCTGACCACCTGATAAAGCCAGGTGGTCACCTTGGCCTTGCCCGGTTGCCAATCCGGGGCGATTTTCCAAAGCCGCAACATCGCCTCTTGGGCGACATCCTCGGCCTCGGCCCGATCCCCCAGAACCCGCGCCGCATAATTCAGAACCCCCGGCGTCAGGCGCAGCATCAAACGGCGCGCCGCCAGCTGATCGCCGCCAGCATAAAGCGCCAACAGCGCTTCATCCGGCAGATCGGTTATGCGTTCATAAGACACAGGCATTTCCCAGTTGCGTTTACAACAGCTGGCGGATCGACACCATGTTTATGTCACTCGCTTGCGCCATCACAGCCATGGCGCTTCTTCCAGCCCCAGCCCTTGTGGCGCTTGCCCATCCGGGCTTGGCCATTGGCAAATTCTTCAGCAGAAACCGCACCATCCTTGTCGGCATCCAGACGCTCAAACAGCTTGTCCTGACGTTTTGAGTTGCCGAATTCTTCGGCGCTCAGCAGGCCATCCTCATTGGCGTCCTTGTCAACGATCATATGCTTGGCCCGTTTGAGCTGCTTGGCTCTGGCCCGTTTGGCAGCCTGATCGGCGATTTCTTCGGCGCTGAGCAGACCATCACCATTAACATCAGCCTCTTTGAACCGCGCCTGCTTGCGGGCGGCCATTTCGGCCTTGGTCACTTTGCCATCCTGATTGACATCCAGCTTGTCAAAATCCATCGAAGCCGCCTTGAACGCCCCGCAACAATGGCCAAATGGCTTGGCCACCACAACGCTGGCCACAGTTGCGCTTAAGCCAATGGCCACGATCCCCGAAATCCAATACGCTTTTTTCATCGACATCATCTCCTGTGTTTTGCTTTGTATGCCCCTTAAAACGGGCGGGGCCGGTATTTCTGTCGCTGAAAGTTTCAGTTTTTTGCCGCTTGGCAGGGGCGGCTTTTGCTTTTAGGCTGGCGTTTCAACGAAAGGCCGCAAGATGGACAAAACCGCAATCCGCAATGCCGCCACCGTGATCATGGTGCGCGACCGACAGACAGACCCCAAGGTTTTGATGGGCCAGCGTGGCGCGGGGGCGGCGTTTATGCCGAATAAATTTGTGTTCCCCGGCGGCGCGGTGGACCGGGAGGATGCCGACATTGCTCTGGCCGCTGGCATGGCCCCGGGCTGCATCGCGCGCCTGTCGCATGAAACCGACCCGGCGCTGGTGCCGGCGCTGGCAGTGGCGGCGATCCGCGAGGTGTGGGAAGAAACCGGCCTGATTTTGGGGCAAAAAGGCGAATGGCCCGGCACGCCCCCCGCCGATTGGGTCGGGTTTGCCCAAGAGGGCTATCTGCCCTCGGCCGAAGGGTTGCGCTTTGTGTTTCGCGCCATTACCCCGCCGGGACGACCGCGCCGGTTTGATGCCCGGTTTTTCATGGTCGATGCCGATCAGGTTTGCGGTGATCTGGATGATTTCACCCATGCTTGTGATGAGCTATCACACCTGCAATGGATCGCGCTGGACGAGGTGCGCCATTTTGATCTGCCCTTCATCACCGAGGTGGTGATGGCCGAGGTCAGCCGCCTGATCCTATCCGGCGAAATCCCGGATCAGGTGCCGTTTTTCAGAAATGATGACGAAGAAAGCCTGTTTTTGCAGCTCAACGCCACCACCCCGGGCTGAGCCGCTATAAGGCCGGTTGGCTGAATGTCACCTGATTGCGCCCTTCCAGTTTGGCGGTATAAAGCGCTTTATCGGCCGCATCAATCAGCTGATTGGCGGTCTGAGCCTGATCCGGCAGGCCACCCATCGCCACCCCGATGGACAAAGACACCGCGATATTGGGCTTGGCCTTGTCCTGCACGACTTTGGTCTGATTGACCACGCGGCACAGGCGCTCTGCCGTGATGCGGGCCTGAGCCAGCTGGGTGTCGGGCATCACCACCAGAAACTCCTCGCCGCCGATGCGCGCCACCATGTCAACGGCGCGCAGATTATCCTTGAGGCGCTCGGCCACTTCGGCCAGCACCATGTCACCGGCGCTGTGACCATAGGTGTCATTGATGTTTTTAAAGTGATCAAGGTCCAGCACCATCACCGCGAAAGGGCGCTTGGTGGTTTTGGAACGCTCGGAAATCCGCGCCAGATGGGGCAGCGCGTAGCGACGGTTGTAAAGGCCGGTCAGCGGGTCGATCACCGCCATCCGCAACCCATCGCGCACGGTTTTGCGCAGGCGGTCCGCCTGCTGTTTGCGCCGGATCTGGGTTTTCAGACGTAGGCGAAGCTCATCCGCGCTGAAATCGTCGAACATCAGATCATTGGCCCCTAGATCCAGCGCCGAGGCCGATTTGTCAAACGCATCCTTGGGCACCACCATGATAATGGCGCTATGGCGGGTATCGGCACGGCTGCGCAGCTCTGACAGCAGGCGCAGCCCATCGCCGGGTTTGGCCAGATCACAGGTGATAATGAACACATCCGGGGACTGCCCCTTGGGCATTTTGGCCAGCGCTTTGTCCTTCGAAATCACCAGAATATCGCTGTCCAGCTTGCCAGCCACCGCGTTTTTCCAAGCCACGGCGGTTTTGTTTTCAGCTGCAATGATGCCGATGGTCACCGGTTTCAGAAATTCTGCGGCGGTTTCGGCAAACCCCAGATCGCGGCTGGTGCTTTCCCGCAAGCGCAGCTCTTCGTCGGTGCTGCGGGCCCGCAGCAGGCTGCGCACACGCGCCAGCAGAGTCAATTCGTCCAACGGCCGGGTCATGAAATCATCCGCACCGACGCGTAAGGCTTCGATTTTGGCACGGTCATTTTTATGCGCGGTCACGATGATGATTGGAATATGCGCCGTTGCCGGGTCGTTTTTTAACGCCCGGCAGACTTCAAGCCCATCTATATCCGGCATTTTCAGATCCAATAGGATCAGATCCGGGTCATCCTGACGGGCCTTGGCAAGGGTCTCTTGCCCACCCGAAGCTTGCAGCACCTGATAACACGCCTCGCCCAACGTGACCTTCATCACGATGCGATTGGTCGCCACATCATCCGCTATCAGAATTTTTCCCGCCATTGTGAGAACCCACTTATCAGAATATCCCTGCTACGATTCAGTTTGTGTTTAGATAGGTTAAGAAATAGTTTCCAAAATCAATGGGAAGGTTAGAAATGCAACAAAAGCAGGCGGAAATTCGCGCAATAGATGTTCTTGTCTGGTTAATTCGCAACAATGAGTTGTTGCCGGTATTTTTATCGGCCACCGGGGTGACCGCTCAGGATTTACGCGACCAAGCCGGGAATCCCGTGTTTTTGGGCTCGGTTTTAGATTTTGTCATGCTGGATGATGCTTGGGTTATGGCCTGCTGTGATCAACTGGGGTGGCCCTATGAAGTGCTGATGCAGGCCCGTCAGGCATTGCCCGGCGGTCAGGATGTGAACTGGACCTGAGCAAGAATCTGTGCTTTTCACAAATCATCACTTCAGCAGGCGGAGCAACAACATGTCTCACCCCAATACCCAAACAGGCATTCAAGCGGTATTGTTTGACAAGGACGGCACCCTGTTTGATTTCTACGCAACCTGGGGGGAATGGGTTAAAACCATTCTACAGGAAAACAGCCATCAGGATCCACAACGCGCCATCGCGATGGGGCAAGCGATTGGCTATGACGTTCAGACCGGCCAATTCGCCCCGGATTCCATGGTGATCGCCGACACACCCGCCGATATCGCCGCCGCTTTGATGCGGTTTTTCCCCGATCACAGTCACAACAGCCTGATAGACTATTTGAATGAGCGCGCAGCTCAAGCCCCTCAGATCGAAGCCGTCCCGCTCAAGCCGCTCCTAAGGGGGTTGCGCACCCAAGGTTTGCAGCTGGGCGTCGCCACCAATGACGCCCAAGCCCCTGCCTTGGCGCATCTGCAAGCCGCCGGCATCGCCGAGCTGTTCGATTTTGTGGCCGGATGCGACAGCGGCCATGGCTGCAAACCCGCCCCGGGGATGCAGCTGGCTTTTGCCGAAAAAACCAATCTGCCCCCGGCCCGGATTGCCATGGTCGGCGACAGCACCCATGATCTGATCGCAGGCCGAGCCATCGGGATGGCCACGGTTGCGGTGCTGACCGGAGTCGCCAAACAGCCGGATTTGTCGCCCCATGCTGATGTTGTCTTGCCTGATATTGGTCATCTGCCTGCCTGGATTGCTTCATTGCGGTGATCGCCTTGGCCCTGACAACCGCTCTAAAGAGAGAATCTTTGTAACCCGTTACCAAATCAGCAGATAATCGCAGTTTTAACGATCTAATTTTCCCTCATTTCCACTTTATTAACCTGTGAAACCTAGCATCGCACCAGACGATCAAGGATGGGTAAATGCACGGGTTAATAAACCGATCGCTGGAATTTTTCATAAGCGACACTTACGGAGCAGATATATGGCAGGACGTAGCACGCGGCGCGGGTCTTGGTTTTGCGCATTTTGAATCGATGCTGGAATATGACGATTCGCTAACCTATGCGGTGCTGGATGCGGCGGTCATAAGGCTGTCCAAACCACGCGAAATCCTGCTCGAAGACATGGGCACCTATCTGGTCAGCAACCCCAAGGTTGAGGCTCTGCGACGATTGCTGCGCTTTGGCGGAGTGACATTTGTTGAATTTCTGCACTCTCTAGAGGACCTGCACGGATGGGCCAAATTAGCCGTTCCCGAACTGAAAATGCCCAAACTGCACCTGACGGAACAAGCGGATTCCGGGTGTTTCAAGCTCAGCAGCGATAGCAGCCATGTCGGTTTTGAACACATCTTAATGGGCCTTTTGCGCGCCATGGCTGATGATTACGGCGCGCTGGTTTTGCTGGACCGAACCGATTTTGGCGATGGCCGTGGTGAAATCACGATCCAAGTGATTGAGGCCAGCTTTGCAGATGGCCGCGACTTTTCTCTTGCCGGTCTGGTTGAGGGAGCCGCGTGATGGAAAAGATTTGCTTAGCCACTGCCGCCCTGACCCGCCTGATGCCGATGCATGTGGTTCTGGCAGACGACGGCAAAATTCTGCGTTTTGGCGATACGGTCGCAAAACTGTTCCCGGATACGGATTTGACAAAAGCAAGCTTCTTTGAGCTGTTCAAAGTGCGCCAACCACAGAACATCAAAACGGTGGCCGATATTGTCGCAACCGATGGTAGCAAACTGCATCTGGAGTTGAAAAACACACAAGGCACCGCCCTGAAAGCGGTAGGCATTGAGCTGCTTCAGGGGGGCAATCTGCTGATGGATATGTCATTTGGCATTTCTGTCGTCGATGCCATCAGCGACTACAATTTGACAATCAGCGATTTTTCCCCAACCGATCTGGCGGTGGAAATGCTCTATCTGCTTGAGGCGAAATCGGCGGCGATGAATGAGTCGCGCAAATTGAACACCCGCCTGCAAGGGGCAAAAGTTGCTGCCGAAGAACAAGCCTTTACCGATACCTTGACCGGGCTGAAAAACCGCCGGGCGATGGATCATGTGATTGAACAATTGCTTGGGGCGGGTGAGCCATTTGGGCTGATGCAGATTGATCTGGATTATTTCAAAGCGGTGAATGACAATATGGGCCACGCCGCCGGTGACTATGTGCTGCGCGAGGTCGCCCGAATCCTAAATGATGAAACCCGGCGCGATGATTTGGTGGCACGGGTTGGAGGCGATGAGTTTGTGCTGGTGCTAAATCGGTTGACTGATATCGACAAGCTCAATGAAATCGCAGACCGCATCATCCGACGGCTAGAGGTGCCAATTCCATACCAAGATCACACCTGCCGGATTTCTGCCAGCATCGGCACCACCGTTTCTGATATGTATCAGTCCCCTGATAAGGATCGAATGCTGGGAGATGCGGATATGGCGCTCTATGCCTCCAAGGATAAGGGCAAAGCCTGCTACACGGTGTTCAGCCCGGAATTGCTCAACCGCGAGCAACCGCAGACCCCACTGGCCTCATGATTAGAATATCGTCCATGGTTCTTAGACCCACGAATCCTAGCCAACCTGCAACAGCCCGTCCTGTTTCAGCCCGGCATAGGTTTCGTCCAACGCTTTGCTGGCCAGCTCAATCAGCAGATCAATCTCGGATTTGCTGATCACCAGCGGGGGCGCAATGATCATCCGATCTCCGACATGGCGCATCACCAGATTATTGGCAAAACAGCGTTCACGACACCGCAACCCCACCGTACCGGCTTCTGCCGCAAATTTGGCCCGCGCCGCTTTGTCCGGGGTCAGAGCCAGACCGGCCATCATGCCATAACTGTTGGCATCCCCCACCAACGGATGATCCCCCAGCTCAGCCCATTTTTGCGCCAGATAGGGTGCGGTTTCGCTGCGCACCCGCTCAACCACCTGCTCTTCCTGCAAAATCCGCAGATTTTCCATCGCCGCCGCACAGGCCACCGGATGCCCGGAATAGGTATAGCCGTGGTTAAAATCCCCCCCCTCGGCAATCACCTCGGCCACATGATCGGCCAGCAAAGACCCCCCGATCGGCAAATACCCCGAAGACATCCCCTTGGCGATCGTCATTATATCAGGTCGGATGGCAAAACTTTGCGCCCCAAACCAGTTGCCGGTGCGCCCAAAACCGCAAATCACCTCATCGGCGATCAGCAAAATCTCATGCTCATCACAAATCCGTTGAATCTCGGGCCAATAGCTCTCTGGCGGAATGATCACCCCGCCCGCCCCCTGAATCGGCTCGGCGATAAAGGCTGCCACCTTATCCTCGCCCAGCTCGGCAATCTTGGCCTCCAGCTGACGGGCGCGCTCCAGGCCGAAGTCCTGCGGGTCACGTTCCCCACCCTCGCCATACCAAAACGGCTGGTCAATATAGCAAATATCCGGGATCGGCAGCCCACCCTGCGCGTGCATGGCCTGCATCCCCCCCAAGGAAGCCCCCCCCATGGTGGACCCGTGATAGGCATTGCGCCGCGAAATGATCACTTTTTTCTCGGGTTTGCCCCGGTTGGCCCAATAATGACGTACCAGACGGATATTGGTATCATTGGCCTCGGAACCACCGGAAGCGTAAAACACATGGTTCAAATCCCCCGGAGCCAGCTTGGCCAGTTTGGCCGACAGCGCAATCACCGGCGGATGGGACGTCTGGAAAAACGTATTGTAGAAAGGCAGTTGCAGCATTTGCGCATGGGCGGCTTCGGCAATTTCGTGCCGGCCATAGCCCAGATTGCAACACCACAACCCAGCCATCGCATCCAGAATCTCATTGCCCTCACTGTCACGGATAAACACCCCCTTGGCGCTGGTGATCACTCGGGTGCCGAGCCGGGCCAATTCAGCATTGGCGGTGAACGGGTGCATGTGGTGGGCCGCATCCAGTTTTTGCAGATCTTCGGTGGGCATATTGTGCAGCAGAGTCATGATAGGACGTCCTTATCCGTTGGGGCTCGTCATCCGGGCGGCGAGGTGTTATAACACGTCAGAGCCTAAAACGCAGCCACGACCGGCACAAGCATTTTCTGCCCCCAAGCAAGCGAGCCCCCGGTGCCCTACCAACCCGAAACCAAGGCCGACCACCTCAAGCAGCGTTTGCGCAGCGCTCTGTTACAGGGCGAGTTTGAACCCGGTCAGGTGATCTCGATCCGCAAAATCGCCCAGAGCTATCAGACCAGCGTGATCCCCGCCCGCGATGCGATGCGCGGGCTGGTGGCCGAAGGGGCGCTGGCATTTCAGGACAGCCGCACCATCGTCGTGCCGCAGATGACGGCCGAGCGGATGCAGCAGATCCGCTTTGCCCGCCTCAGCTTGGAACCCGAGCTGGTCCGGCGTGCCTTTGACCACCTCAACAGCGCCGATCTGGAGCAACTACGCCACATTGATGCCGGTCTGGATCAGGCGGTGGCCGCAAATGACACCCACGCCTATGCGCAGGGCAACTACGCCTTTCACTTCCTGATTTATCGCCGCGCCGCCGCCCCGGTGCTTTTGGCACTGGCCGAGACCCTCTGGTTGCAATACGCCCCCAGTATGCACCGGATTTGCACCTCTTTTGGCGCGGCGGCGATGGCGTGCGATTATCATCGCCGCGCTTTGCGGGCGCTGGAGCGCAGCGAGCGTGACAATTTTGGCGCGGCGCTGACGGCGGATATTCAGCAGGGGATGGATTTTATCATCGCGCGGCTTATCACCGGACCAGAAAACGAAACCCCATCCCAAACAGAGGCTGTTCAACATGTCTGACTCCGCAAATTGCTGCGCCCTATGCGCCGCCCAAACCGGCCTGACCACCCACCCCGTCGGTCCGGAAAACACCGCAAGCCTTACCCTGTGCGAAACCTGCGCCGCAGCGATGAATGGCGACATTCAAGATGCGCCGCATTGGAAATGCTTAAACGATGCGATCTGGAGCCCGGATGCGGCGACTCAGGTGCTGGCCTATCGGTTGCTGCACCGGCTGAGCGATCAGGTCTGGGCCCGGGAACTGCTGGAAATCGCTTATCTTGAGCCCGAGACACTGGCCTGGGCGCAAGCCGGTTTGGCCAGTGACCCGGACGAACCGGCGTTGATCCATCGCGACACCAATGGTGCCCAACTGGCTGGGGGAGATACCGTGGTTTTGATCAAGGATCTGAATGTCAAAGGTGCTGGCTTTACCGCCAAGCGAGGGACTGCGGTGCGCAATATCTCGCTGGTGCCCGATAATGAAGCCCAGATCGAAGGCCGGGTGAATGGGCAACGCATTGTGATTTTGACCGAATTCGTCAAGAAGTCTTAGAAACCCCGGTTCGGTTTCTTTCCGGCTGCCTCTTCAGAACGATTTTGTGGGCGCCACCACACAGGGCGCGCCCACAAACTGAATGCTTTGATCAGAAATGCACCGACAATGAATCAATCGGCTTTTTCAGCGGCGGAGAGAACTTGGTCAGGTCAATGCCCTTCACCGCGGCCTTATATTCCTCAAGCGTCGGGGTTCTACCCAAAATCGCCGATAACACCACGACCGGGGTCGATGCCAGCAGGGATTCGCCTTTTTTCTCAGGTGAATCTTCGACAACTCGCCCCTTGAACAAACGGGTCGAAGTCGCCAGAACCGTATCGCCCTTTTCCGCCTTTTCCTGGTTGCCCATGCACAGGTTACAGCCGGGCCGCTCCAGATAAAGGATGTTGTCATATTCCACCCGAGCGGTGCTTTTCGGCGCTGAATCGTCAAACTCGAACCCGGAATATTTCTGCAAAACCGCCCAGTCGCCTTCTTCTTTAAGCTCATCAATGATGTTGTAAGTCGGCGCAGTCACCACCAGAGGGGCCTTGAATTCAACTTTGCCCTGCGTTTCCTCAAGATTGCGCAGCATTTGCGAAACGATTTTCAGATCGCCCTTATGCACCATGCAAGAACCGACAAAGCCCAGATCGACCTTTTTATTGCCGCCATAATAGGAAATCGGACGGATGGTGTCATGGGTGTAGCGCCGCGAAACGTCTTTGTTGTTCACATCCGGGTCCGCAATCATCGGCTCCTCAATCTGGTCCAGATCAACCACCACCTCGGCAAAGTATTTGGCGTTGTCATCGGGTCTGAGGGCCGGATTTTCGCCAGATTTGATCTCGGCAATCCGTCTATTGGCGATGTCGATCAGCCCTTGCAGAGTTTGGGCGCGGTTGTCCATGCCCTTGTCAATCATGATCTGAATGCGGTGTTTGGAAATCTCCAGCGACTCGATCAGCGTTTCATCCTGAGAGATACAAATCGAGGCCTTGGCCTTCATCTCGGCGGTCCAGTCAGTGAAGGTGAACGCCTGATCCGACAGCAAAGTGCCGATATGCACCTCGATAATACGGCCCTGGAACACGTTATCGCCGAATTTCTTCAGCATTTGCGACTGGGTGGCATGAACCACATCGCGGAAATCCATGTAGTCTCTCATGCTGCCTTTGAAGGTGACCTTGACGGATTCCGGGATCGGCATGGTGGCTTCACCGGTGGCCAGCGCCAGCGCAACCGTGCCAGAATCGGCACCAAAGGCCACGCCTTTGGACATGCGGGTATGGGAATCGCCGCCGATGATCACCGACCAATCATCAACCGTAATATCGTTCAGAACCTTGTGGATCACATCGGTCATCGGGTGGTAAACACCCTTGGGATCGCGAGCGGTGATCAGGCCAAAATCATTCATGAATTTCATCAGCTTAGGAATGTTTTCCTGCGCCTTGATGTCCCAAACCGAAGCCGTGTGACAGCCCGATTGATATGCCCCGTCAACGGTGGGCGAAATCACGGTGGCGGCCATGGATTCCAGCTCTTGCGCGGTCATCAGCCCGGTGGTGTCTTGCGAGCCGACGATGTTCACCTTGACCCGAACATCCGATCCGGCGTGCAACACAACACCGTCAGGCACCCCAACCGCGTTTTTGTTGAAAATCTTTTCGACTGCGGTCAGACCCTGACCCTCATGGGTGATATGCTTGGACGGCGCAAAAGCCGATTTCAGCTCAACCCCCAGAATTTCAGAGGCCACGCTTTGCAGTTTCTTCCCAAACACAATGGCATAAGAGCCACCGGCGCGGATGAACTCGACCTTTTGCGGGGTCAGCGCCGATGAAATATCCACCAGCTCTTTATCGCCCTCATAAAGTTTCTTTTCCTTGGTGTTGATGGTCAGAACCTTGCCGGTTTCTACCGAATAGACCTGCTCCAAGATCGGATCGCCGTTTTCATCCAGCACGGCATTGCCATCGGCATCGACCTTTTTCACCCAGTTTTTCAGATCAATCCCGATGCCGCCAGTCACCCCAACCGTGGTCAGAAAGATCGGAGAGATCCCGTTGGTGCCCGCCACAATCGGCGCAAAATTGACGAATGGCACATAGGGGCTGGCCTGTTTACCAGTCCACAGCGCCACATTGTTCACCCCGGACATACGGGAAGAGCCCACGCCCATCGTGCCCTTTTCCGCAATCAACATCACCCGCGCATCCGGGTGTTGTTTTTGCAACTGCTGAATTTCCTGCTGTGCCGCCGGCGAGATCAGGCATTTGCCATGCAATTCACGGTCGGATCTGGAATGCGCCTGATTGCCTGGAGACAGCAAATCGGTGGAAATATCGCCCTCAGCGGCGATATAGGTGACCACTTTGATCTCTTCCTCGACATCGGGCAGCTTGGTGAAAAACTCGGCCTTGGCATAGCTTTCCAGAATTTCAGTGGCAATCTTATTGCCGCTTTCATGGGCTTCTTTCAGACGATCCGTGTCGGCTTCGTAAAGGAAAACCTGCGTTTTCAGCACCTCAGCGGCCTTTTTGGCATTCTCAGCCTCATCGCCCAGCGCCAGATCCAGCAGCACTTTTACCGAAGGCCCGCCCTTCATGTGCGACAACAGCTCAAACGCAAAATCGCGCGAGATTTCCGGCACTTCGGCTGTGCCCAGAATAATATCTTTCAGAAACCGCGCCTTTTCCCCGGCGGCGCTGGTTGTGCCCGGCAGGGTGTTATAGATGAAAAACTGCAGCGAATCGGCACGATCGGCATTGTTGGGGTCTTTGATCTGCGCGATCAGCTCGGCCACCAGTGCGCCATCATCAATTGGCTTGGGGTGCAGGCCTTGGGTTTTGCGGTTTTCGATCTCGGTTAGGTAATCTGTATACAAGCTCATGATGGTCCCAAACATTAGTGTTAGATATAGCCTGAGAACCGAGTCTGCATAATCTATGGCGGGCCGGATCAGGCTTGCTGTATGCAATAGTATACAAACGCTCATCCGATTGCAAGCCCCTTGCCCCGCGCCGGGGCAAATGAGCGGATTTGTGCAAGGAGCGGCGGGATGACAGACAGAGCACCACGGCCCATCCATCACAGATGCTGCGCCGCTTTGAAATCTGAAAAAATGGCAGGGGCTGAGGGACTCGAACCCACGACCCTCGGTTTTGGAGACCGATGCTCTACCAACTGAGCTAAACCCCTAGGACCGAAACAGCAGTTACGGCACAACGCGTGGGGAATCAAGAGCAATAAAACAGAAAACGATACATCTGACTCAAAATTCTCTGCCTCTCCATCAGCATCCTGCTGATTTCGAACGCGAATTTTGAGGCTCAGTGCTGCAGGTGGAATCGTTTTCGTTCTGGGCAAAGAAATGTGGTCCAACCATAATAATCCGCATTCCGGCAGCTCACAAAAAAACACCGCGCCCGAGATCCGGGGCGCGGTGGGGGTTTGCGTATCCTGAACCGGGTTCAGCGGGTCGGCACCGGCGTTTCGCCACGGTAATCATAAAAGCCGCGCTTGGTCTTGCGCCCCAGCCAGCCGGCTTCGACATATTTGGTCAGCAATGGGCAGGGGCGATATTTGGTGTCGGCCAGACCATCATGCAGCACATTCATGATCGCAAGACAGGTGTCCAGACCGATGAAATCCGCCAGCTCCAGCGGGCCCATCGGGTGGTTGGCCCCAAGGCGCATCGAGGTATCAATCGATTCAACCGAGCCAACGCCCTCGTAAAGCGTATAAACGGCCTCATTGATCATCGGCATCAGGATGCGGTTAACGATGAAACCGGGGAAATCCTCGGCCGTGGCCGATATTTTGCCCAGCCGCTCGACCACGCCATGACAGGCCTGGAAGGTCTCTTCACTGGTGGCAATGCCACGGATCAGCTCGACCAGCTGCATCACCGGCACCGGATTCATAAAGTGAAAGCCCATGAATTTTTCCGGCCGGTCGGTGCGCGAGGCCAGCCGGGTGATGGAAATCGACGAGGTGTTCGAGGTCAGCAGGGTGTGGGGCTGCAAATGCGGCACCAGATCT